>ERZ837910.833-NODE-833-length-46804-cov-5.139190_pt1 | contig 46804 bp, 39 predicted proteins | sample MGYA00519940_ERZ837910 | MGnify/ENA primary metagenome ERZ837910 (study PRJEB31850, sample SAMEA3708825) | human gut metagenome | biome: human gut; feature: human-associated habitat; material: faeces | place: China | collected 2014 ... | reverse complement strand
TCAAATGCTGTGGTTAGCAGCTTATTTGACAGGATTTCCACCTGTCGGATTGCACGCCCTTTGCTGGACGCACGGTCTGGCACGTAATGCTGATTGCCAATGTGGTCCCATGTCACAAACCTCAAAGCAATTTGGTCTTTTTCTGAAAAATTGCTTTCATATCAACTAACATTGGAAAGAACCGCTCCATGAGATACCGATTTTTTTGCCGGTAACAGGCACCAGATGTTCTTACAAGTCTAGACTTTTCTAAAAAATTTCTTACAAACAAACAAACACACACACGCAATTAAGAGCAATACTATGCTATACACAACTCCGACACCTTGCAAAACAAAAAATGGTGAAAATGAAACCAAAAACAAATCCATAAACGATAGGAAAATCCATGCAAATCCAAAGTCTTCCAGTACTCCTGATTTAAATTCTGGATCAGTTACTCGAAGTAGAATCACACCTGTTGCCATTACACCTGTAGACAGTCCAAAGATATAGATACCTCTTTCAAACCAATAGTTTCTAAAAAATCTTGGTGAAACGATCCAAAACCATGCAATAACAAAAATAAAGCCAATCACCGAAAACGCAATAATTGGAGCAATGTATTTCACCACAACACTAATGTTGATAGATGCAACACCAAATGCGACCAGATAATCAGTTGCACTGCTGCCAATATGAGTAATGATTTTCTTGTCAACATATTCATCGAGATTAACCAGTTTCAATGCTCCCTGCAAAATAATGCTGCAAACTAGTGCAAGGCCATACACCGGGAAAGAAACCGAAGGCAACAGCATCTTCAATACTGCATTCACGCCATATGCCATACCAACAGCTACCAAAATTAATGAAAAATGCCATGTAAGTGTATCAATTGACATCGCGTTAACAGTATTTTGGCCAAACTCGCTTCGGTCATTCTTCTGCACCAAACCTGTCAGCATTTCTTCCTGAAGATCTTCTACATTTTTTATAATTGCAGTATTTCCTCTGCGAGCACCAATGTTAATCATTGTTACACCACCAAGAATACCGCCCAACAGACCAATCGTTGCGAATGTCTGTCCGATACTTGTCGCATCAGGCCAGCCACTGTCTACCAGAACACTGCCGATAGCCGCTGCCGTTCCATGCCCTCCTACAAAGCCTGCGGGAAGCATAAGACCAAAAGCAGCATTAATTCCCTTAAAGAAAATCGGAAAAACCACAATGCCGATTAAAGTAAATAACCCAAACTGCGTAATTTCAGCTGCTGCATTTACTAGAAAACTATCACCAACAGAGTTAAACATCCGTTTGAATGATACCTTTGTCTTGTTACCGATAAACATCGAGCCAAAGACAAAAGCGATTAAAATGCCTGCGTAATTTGAAATTTCAGAACTAAACGGAATCACATTCAAAAATTGTTTTCCTGCAAACAGCCCTATAAAACCTGCAATTAACGCAGAAGGAATATAAAGTTTCTGAACAAAACGAACTTTACTTCGTATCACCTTTGCAATCAACATCAGTGCAGACATCCATGCAACATCGTATAATAAACTTAATACCGAAAATTCCATTTATTTCTCCTCCCTCTTTTTAATGGTCAATGACAGGTATTTCGATATTCCACATCTACATCAACAGCGGTGATGTATTCTTCATACTTTCTTGCAATTATCATGCTATGCTTAAAGTGAGCATCTTCAATTTCTTTTCCCATGAAACACTTAATATGATTTTCGATGTAATCATATCCCCCCATACATGAAAACTCACAGCCTGCTGAAAACCTTGGGTTACACTCTACCAAATGGTACTTTCCCTCTTTGTCAAGGATATACTCAAAGTTTACATCGCCCCAGACATTCAGTTTATCAGCCAGAATCTTAGATGCTTCTTCCAATTCCTTATCCTGATAAACGTACACCGTGGTTGAGCAACCATGCGGCGTTGAAATCAATTCTCTACGTGTCATGGCAATCACTTTATGTGGTTCAATTTGTCGGACAATCTCTACCATTACAAGCGGACCTTCAATAAACGGTTCAACAATATAAAGATCCTTATCTGCTGTCGCAGTAAATTCATCCCACTCTTGCTGGTTATAGATATACTTTAAGCCTTGGCTGCTTCGACCATTGTACGGCTTGCACACAACTGGAAAATCCCATTCCAATTTCTGAATATCACGCAACATTTTTGTTGGAATAGACTGAGTTCTGGGGCACTCCACTGCAACAAAGTCAGCAAGTTTCTTCTTATTGCGAATGATATCCAACGATTCCTTTGGAGACATACAAAGCGTCACACCGTGTTCCTCGAACCATTCACGATTGCAATTTAAAAGATCAATTTCATAATCGATCATAGGGAGCAAATACTCGATCTTCTCCTTAGTGCAAAGATCTTTCATGAATGCAAGATAGTTTTCCTGATCAGATACTGGCGGTGCTTGATAAAAAGCATCCATTTCACAAGATTCTACAATCCATTCCTTAGGATAGATATTACAGCCAACCACACGGAAACCCATGCGTTTGAGACTTTTAAGTGTAATATCTGTAGCCACAGATCCTGTTGATGTAATTAATACAGTTTTCATTATGTAATCTCCTCTTATAATAAATTTATAATTAATAATCACTTTGCAGATTAGTTGCAGATGCTTTTTAAGTGCAATGTTACTTTTGCACTTAAAAAGCATCCAATCATCTAATCAGCACAAAGCAGTTAACCCTATTTTCTACTGCGCCAACCAGAAATACGACTATACTGTTAGCACTTATTTTTCGCCGGTGACAGGCACCAATGGTAATTAGATTGCATTAAGTTAAAGAGTATGTTATACTGATAGTGCTGAAAAAAAGCTTTTTAATAAAACAGTTCTCGTATTGCACCACCAGTTTTTTTCATCCGTGCCGAGCACTTCTTTAAAATATTTTACCATATAGGCTCTTCTGCCTACAGACGTTAACATCACATTCACTTTTACTAACTCTACTTTGAATCTGAGCTATGCTCGTTGATAATTTCAAATTTTTCTTGCATACGCTTGAATACTGCATTCCTAGTTAATGAAGCCATTACAAAGGATTCAATATATCGTTTTCTTATGATGTCTAACAGAGTGCAGCAGGCAAAAATTAATACAGTACAAACAATCTAATATACAACCAACCTTATACTTGAAAGAGTGTAATGACCTTCAACATCAAATACGGCCTTCCACAACCAATTTTTCATACTATCTGAGTTAGTATGAATACAAAGTACTCCAAAAGTACTTCCGCCAATTATGTTGATTGATTTACTATAGCCTATATTCCATTGCTTGAATAACATAAAGCTGCATACAGAAATAGCAAATGCAATAAATGTATTGCTATCACTCACAAATCTATATGCAATTTGCTTATCGAGTCGACTTCCTAATATAAGACACGCAATAATTGAGAGAATTCCCGCCAATATAAAGACTCCTGTATATAGTCCCCATTTTTTTCTTCTTACACGGATATAATCTAATATATGCAGCAACTAAATACAGAAAGCCAAACCATGAAACATAATTGAACACCACTCCAAATGATGGCATGGTTCCCAAAAACACATACAAAAAGCCCAAAATTGCCAAAATATATTGATGCTGCTTTTTACTAATACTTTTAAGCAAAATATTGCAAAAAGTAATTAGCAAATAGAAAATTAAAAAGCAAGCCGTAAAATCTCCGTTGTTTATACGTCGCACAACAAAGAATGCCTCAATAATTTCCTTCCATGTTCCATACCCGGTTATTGCAAAAACAAATGCTATGACAATGTTATAAAAAACAACCTAAAATAATAGCTTCATATATTTTTCTAGATTAATTCTGCTTTTGCACATAAAGTATCCTGCAATCATCATAAAACAGTTGATTCCAGTTTTCCCCCATGCTCCAAACAGAAAAAGAAAAATGCTATTTGCACTTAGCGGATTCTCATACATTTTTTCAAGAACACCACTATTAATCACAAAATGATGTGAGACAATAAGAAGCATTACGATTATTCTATATAATTCCAAATTAGAATCTCGTTTACCCTCCTCACCTCTTATTATACTCATATTGCTCATATTTCTTATATACCTCTTAATATTTGCAACTCAATATAATATCACAAATTCTGTCGACATCTTCCAATGCCAAATCAGCATATAATGGCAAGGTCAGAACCCGTTTGCTAACATGTAATGCAACTGGAGTCTTTGTCACATCATACTTTCCATGGAAACACTCAAATGTATTCGTCAACGGATAGAAGTACTTTCTTGCTCCAATTCCATTTCCAGCCAACTTGTCAAATACCTCCGCACGACTTGCGCCAAACAATCTTTCCTCAAAGACTACTGGGAAATACGCATAATTGCTCTTCACGTCATCTTGAATATAATTAAGCTGAATGCCATCCACTCCGCTCAAACGCTCACGATACCGTTCCACTACAGCTTTACGTTTTGCAATTTCATCATCTACATGGCGAAGATTGCAAATGCCCATCGCTGCACAGAACTCATTCATTTTTGCATTTGCGCCGACTGCCGGAACTTCTTCAGGACCATGAATGCCAAAGTTCTTCAGTTCATAAAGTTTCTGACCAAGCTGTTTTTCCTTAAAGCAGACCGCTCCTCCCTCAATACTGTTAAAGACCTTCGTTGCGTGGAAACTAAAGCAGGACGCATCGCCAAAAGAGCCAATACCTTTTCCTTTGTAAGTTTCCCCAAATGTATGAGCTGCATCGTAAATAACTTTTAATTCATACTTGTGGGCAATGCGCTCAATTTCTTCCGTATTACAAACGTTACCATACACGTGAACAGGCATGATAGCACATGTGCGATCCGTAATAAGCTTTTCAATTTTGCTAGCATCCATGCAATATGTTTCAGGATCTATATCGCAAAACACTGGTGTCAAACCATTACGAACAATAGCATGTGTTGTAGAGGCGAATGTAAACGGCGTTGTAATGACTTCTCCCTGCAGATTCATTGCCTGGAGAGTAAGCTCCAATGCCATATGGCCGTTCGTCAACAAATCAATATTTTCCACTCCAAGATATTCGCACAATTCAGTTTGAAGTTCTTTGTGCTTCGGTCCCATGTTTGTCAGCCAATGGCTATCCCACATAGGCGTGATTTCATTCATATACTCATCAATTTCCGGCATTGATGAACGAGTTACTAAAATTTTGTTTTCCATATAAAGACCTCCTTATTTTTTCAGGAATGATTTAACCATTCCCAATATATATTCAAATTCCTCTAGTTTTAATAATGCAGATGCTCTAATATAAATTACAGCACCTATAATAATCTGGATCAAAAGTGTAACAATTGTTGGCAACGGAAGGAATCCTATGAAATAAACACAAATTCCCATTCCAATTGCCAATAAAATACCTGGCGCAAAATCTCGAACTTGCTCCAAATAGCCATATTCAAGTAATTGCCTATTAGGCCACGCATTTATAATTTGACTCAAAATACTACTCAACAACAAGCTATATGCCATTGCCATAACACCAAACCACATCGAAGATAACAGAAAAAACAACCCTACTATTTTTTTTACAATTTCAAGCTTCAAAAAACAATCGCTACGTCCCATTGCTTTGATTGCATTAAGGTTTGCTGTATGTACCGGCCAAAACATATATGTAATACAAAACAAACGAAGAAAAGGTACACAAAGCAACCATTTATCAGTAAGCACAATCTTCACAATTGATTCAGCGCAAAAAGCCAAGCCCATCATCAGCGGAGCCATAACATATGTACTTGTTTTAATTGCTCTGCGTGTCATGCTCTTTATGCGATTCCTGTCATCTTGTTCGTTTGACATCGTCGGCAATAAAACACTATCAATAGAGGTATTTATATTTGTTACAATAATCTTTGGAAATTTATCACCCTGATTGTAGTATGCCAAATCCGCAGATGAATACATCTTTCCAATGATGAGATTTCGCAAATTGTTGTACACCGTGTCCAAAAGTGATGATATAAGCAATTTCCATCCATAAGAAAACAGTGTTTGTAGGCGTTTCCATGAAAACTCTTTCTTGGGTTTCCACTTAACTGTAATCCAAAGAATTAGTGTATCAATCATTGTATTGGAAAGTTGTTGTACCACCAATGCCCATACACCATACCCTGAATAAGCAAGTCCAATTCCCAAAAAAGCAGAAAAAATAGTTCCTCCAATTGTTGAAAAGAAAAATCTTTTGAATAGCATATTCCTAGAAACATATGCTTGCTGAATACCTTTAACACCAGATATAACAATCGTGAGACTCAAGACACGAATTACAGAAGTTAGCGTCATATCCTCATAGAAAACTGCTATATATGGTGCAGCAATAAACATCACCGCATAGAGAACAAGGCACATAGCAAAATTGAAGTAAAATACTGATGAAAAATCCAAATCATCAGCATCCTTCTTTTGAATCAAAGCTGTACCTAAACCGCTGTCCACGAAGACTTGTAGAATAGCGGTAAAAACTGTGACTAACGCAATCGTTCCATAATCTTCTGGTGCAAGAATACGCGCAAGCACAATAGAAACCACAAACGATACTAGTTGCGCTCCACATCGTTCTGCAAATCGCCAAATAAAATTACTTACTATATTTTCACTTTTCATTCATTGAATGCCTCAAACTTTCATAAATATATGTCCATTTTTCCACTGTCTGATCAATACTAGACAAAGATTTTATATATTTCATAAAAAGTTCTCTGTTTTTTATTGCAGGCGGTGTAATAAACTCTTCAAAGCTCAGCTTATTAATACCCTCACATTTTTGAACTGGTACTCCCAGATCAAAAAAATACTTGTACATAACACCATTTTCGGACAGATACACTTTAACATTTCTAAAAAAGAATCTTTCAATATTTCCAAGTGCGCATTGTCTATCTGTATCAAAAATCGCAATTCCGACTTTTTCAATCAGCTTAAAGTACTCTTCTTTTGACATAAATTTTCTAAGAGCAATTACTTTGCCAGGAAATTCTCTTTCAGCATAATCTACAACTTCATCTGCATATTCCTTAGTTCCACCATAACTTAGTGGAAGAATTATTCTAATATTTTCATCTTTGAATTTACTAAGGTTTTTAAGTACTCTAATATGATTCAATGTAGTTAGGCTATTTTGACCAATTTGAATATACACAGGTTCTATACTTCTAATATGCGGATTCAGTCTTGATTCATTTTTATACGTTGAGAACTCCTTATCAACCGGAAAGCCATTATATGGTGCGTAGTATATATTACTATTTGAATCAGGGAATTGATTTTTAAAATAATCGATATCCGGTGGAAAAATGCAAACAATGTTCTCAAAAGACTCTCTCAATTTATAATTGGCAGCATTTTTTATTTTTCCAGTAAAACTACTTTCTTGTTTCCACGAATAAAGATCAGCTCCCCACTCAATCCAAACCACTTTTTTCATAAGACTTTTATTAAGTAAAATCTCGACTTTCTCCTTTGTAGTAAAAAACAAGCTATGAAGAACAATATAGTCACACTTAAGTTTATTCAGATATGAAGCCACACTCCCTTTATATTCATTTATATTAAAATCTGTTTGTTTAATTGAGAATTGTCTTCGAATACAAGTTTTTCCCTTATTTCTTGAAAAGTAAATTATTTCATGTTCGCTATTGTTAAAGAACTCATTATAAAATCCAACTATTCCATCTGTAAACTTCTCATCTTGCATTAAATGTACAATTTTCATCTTCGTCCTCGTTTAATAAATCTCTCTTTTTACTATTCTTCTGTAAATATACCCGGGTGATGTAATAACTGCTTTTATAATCAGCCCCACTGTCTGAAGTGGTTCCCCCATATCTTTTTTGCGCTTTGCCATCTTCAACAGCAGTCTTGCTTTTGCTTCAGGATACCCTTTATATTCATCTGCATATTTTCGCAGTATAACGCTCAATCCAATATACGCTTTATTATTACTCTTCGAAATTTGTACGCCTTCATGTACCCTATAGTAATATAGCGGTTCATTCACACCTGCCAGAGTATAGTTTTTTGAAATTCTAAGCCACATTTCATAATCCTGACGCGCCGGAAGATTAATATCAAATAAACCACCTTTAGCTAATGCGTCCTTTCTAATTAATGCCTGAGAGGTAGTTCCAATGTAATCATTCATTAACAACATTCTGTGGGTAATTTCTTGTTTAAATGCATCCGGATTATGATCTTTTTTTGTTGTTACTTCCCCATCATTTAGCATATAATATCCATCACAGAACACCATTCCACAGTTCTCTGTATCAAGCATTAGCTTCATTTGTTTCTCGATCTTATCTTTAAACCACACATCATCATCGTCAAGAAAAGCAACAAACTCGCCCTCAGACTCTAAAATGCCTCGATTTCTAGAAAACTGAACACCTTCGTTATTTTTATTGGCAAGATACCTTACTCGTCTATATCCACTCTCAGAAAAAAACTTTTGATTTTCAAGCTGTTTCTCTGTCCCGCAACCATTGTCATCAATAATAAGAACCTCCAAATTATCAACCGTTTGATTGTCAGCACTTTCAACAGCTTCTTGTACTATTTTGATGTCTCTTCCATATGTCGTTATGATGACTGAAACTTTATTTTTTATATTCATCGTTGTACCTCGACTTTCTTTTTCACGGCATCCAAAATTTATATGGCATTATTCCAAAGTACCCCTGTACCACTTGCGATAATAAAATCAATGCTGCATATGAAAAACCCATGAACTTACCCGCTGGTACCTTCCATCTGTTAATTGAATTTGTTGAACACATTACCGCAACTGAGAAAATATATGGCACAAAAAAATACTGTCCTATTCTCTGAATATCTCCCAGTAAAAATCCAAGAACATAAAAAAGTTCATGGCAATAAAAAGCCTTGTCTAATACTGCTTCCTGAACGGTATTTATCGTTTTAGAAACTTTGGATCTTTTCCTATAGTAGATATAGCCTAAAGTAATATACACCTCCAATATTGTTCCTGCCGTGAACATTGATGTGAAATTATATTCTCTTATATAACTCTTTGCGTAGACAGACAGAATCGGGATGTATCGCACCAATGGAATCAGCTGTGTTATGAACAGTGCACATACTGTAGGAACCACATATGCTTTAAAAGCAGTCTTTTCTTTGCCTTCCTTAGATGGATTAAAATAGAAAAGCAGAACAAGTGAAATCAATGCTGAATAATGAAAAGATGTTGCTATTGCGACACATATCAAATACTGCACATATCTCTTGTTTAATAAATATTCAAGCCCCCATATTACTATTGCTATTGCAAGTGCTTGTCTAAATGTATTATAGGTTCCGTAATAATACAGACACCCATACATAAATACGGATATGTACGGCTTTGCAATCTTTCGATACTTCCAGCATGATAAAATAAATAGGATCTGTGTTGCCAAAGCATATACAGAAAATCCTACTCTAATGTTCTTAAATATTGATGAAGCAAAATAAAAAATAATACCTAGTGTAGGCTCCTTGTATGTAAACATTAATGCCCGACTTAGACTTGAGTTGTTTCCAATTATGTTTACGACCGGGATATATTGCACATAATCAATTCCAACATCATAGCGAAACATTGCCGGAATCGCAAAAATACAAATTGTCACAATGACAAAAACTTTGCTCATGGAATGATACCGATAAGCAAGATACATTGAGAATGTTCCGAGTAGTACAATATTTATGTATAGTAAAATTGATGTAGTTTGATTTAACTCAATCACTCTTTTTTCTCCGTTTCATCAAATAATTCTTCAAGTACTTGAATGTGACCTTTAACAATGTTATCCACTGTATTTGTTTGCATTTTATTGATGTTAGCACGGCTCATTTGTCTGCATAGTTCTTCATTATCCCTTAACGTTAAGATCTTATTTACCAACGCCTCTGTATCATCAACATCAATAATGTAGCCGTTTTCTCCGTCTTTAATAAGTTCTACGCCCGCCACGCATCTCTTCGTTGTTATAATTGGAAGGCCATTCGCCATAGCCTCATTAATTACAAGCCCCCATGTATCACCACGAGTCATAAGCGCAAAAAGGTCTGCTGCGTTGTAGTATTCTCTCAGTTCATCCTTGCCTAGAAAATCAACAAAATGGACGCTTGAAAGATTATGTGCTTCCTTATACTGTTTATTTTCCGCAGACGGTTCACCACCGATAATATAAAAGTCTACAGACTTACCGATTTTTTCTGCTGCCTTCAGTACAATATCAAAACCTTTGCATTCAATATGTCTGCCAACCGTAACAACATTAAATTTTCCAGTCATCCCGATTTTCTCTTTCAGGCAGTTTTTCTCAGCATCAGTCAAGAGTTTCTTATTGATATCTTCCTGATGGAGTGAAGTAAAATTATGTAAATGTATTCTTTTAGGGTCTGCCCCATAGTATTCAAAATATTTCACCGCAGACTGGCCACCAGCAAAATACCCCACTGCTCCCCGCATCAAAAAGCATTTTAATACCTTCTTTAGAGGGTTCGATTCTTCAATATCATTGCATCCATCACAATTAAGAAAAAAAGGAATACGTCTTATTTTGCAAATTAATTCTAGTAAAATAGAATATTTCAGGGAATTGTTATAGATTATCGCCGCATCAAAGTCCTTAATGAACTTCACATCATTCCAAAATTGCCCTTTTCCCTTTTTGGTAGACAGCATCTCGCAATCTACTGCAATTCTGGAAAGCCATTCTTGCGTTCGTTGTGCATCTTGTTCAATTTCAAAATATATCTTTGAATTCCATTTACGAGCAATTCCAGCAAACACCTCCACACGATATGGGGCTGGAAATTCTCCTATAATCAATAGCTTTCTCACAGAATCACCTCTTCCATGCTTCGATTAGTTCGGATGGTACTGTAAACTTATCTGCATATTCTTCAATTTTATTATCGTTCCATTCCCACCATTTCATTTTTTCAAATGCATCAATAGTTTCATCATCAAACCTTTTACGAATCAGCCTTGCAGGATTTCCAGCCCATATTTCATACGGACCAATATCCTTTGTCACAATGGAGCCCATTCCAATCACTGCTCCATCCGCAATCTTTACACCGGCTTTAATCATAACTCGATTTCCAATCCAGACATCGTTTCCAATAGTTGTTCGTTTGAAAATCTCGAATTCGTTCCGAGCAAAATTCTTTTTCATAATATTTTCCCATTTATGGAAAACTGGAGATGTTGACACCCAATCCGTCGGATGCGAAGTTCCTCCTATGTAACAGTCTGTTGATATTGAAGTGAAGCTACCAATATCCGTATCGCTAACAAAACTGTTGTTTCCTATATATGAATATTTTCCAAGCTTACCTCTGTAGAAACGGACTCCAGAGCAAATTGCCGCAGTCTTATCTACAATAGCCTCCTGCAAAACACAAAATAGCGCGATATGGCTAAAAAGCCGTTTGGGTATATCTAATACATTTTTTATCAGAACTAACAATCGTCTCATTTAATAACCTCTTACGCTTTCAAATCTCCCTGTGGCTTCATCTTAGTACCTTTTTTCTCACATTCATAAATCTTGGCATCCACCAAGAAACGATACCAATATGCTTGCAGAAAGTGAAATATTTTTCCTTCCGGTCCGTCTAAGAATCCCAGTTTAATGTAATACCGATAGATGAAATACAGATGCGCACGGAAAAACTTTGGCAATCTATAATAACCGCTGTTCTTTACCACACGCTTCATCTTCGCCTGTCCAGACGATGTGCCGTCTTGCTCAAGGCTTTCATCCATTGCATTTTCAAGTGTCATCTGGTGATCCAAAACCTCCCGGTTACTATACCAGTTGTGTTTTGCTGTCCACCATTCTAAATCTTTCTGATTGTTGTCAATCAAGTCATGCTTAAATTCAACAGTTGTTCCCTCGGACAGAAGCATGTGTTCATCCATGATTTTCATCTCGCAAGAAGCTTTACCTGTACGGAAAATACGGAGTAGTAACTCCGGATAGCGACCACCATGCTTGATCCAGCGCCCCATAAAATAAACTCTGCGTCGAAGAATAATACCATTCACTGGTGCCTTGACATTCGGGAGCTTCTCATCAATTTCCGCTGCCAAGTCTTCCATAATTTCTTCATCAGCATCCATGCGCATCGACCATTCTGTATCAATGCCAGTGTTTTGGAGCCCCCAATTCAGCTGATCTGCATAGGAAATCCACTTGTTCTGGTAAAAATCCAAACCAGATCCAATCTTCTGAAGCTCCGTATTCAATTCTTTACACAGTGCTTCTGTTCCATCTGTACTGAAGCTATCTACAATAACGAACCTATTGGCAACTCCACGAAAAGATTCCACACACTTTCTAAGATTCTTTTCTTCATTTTTTGTCAGTATAACTACTGTTAAATCTGTCATTTTTTATTTTCCTTATCCCTATATGTAAGATATAAGCGAATATATATGTGACCACTACAAATACAAAAACGCTTATTATTGACGGTTTAACTATTCCTAATGTAAAAGCATGAACCAGGTAGATTTCATACGAAATCTTTCCAGTCACAGCTAACATCTTGTTTTCAAATAACCCGCTGAATGATTTTCCAAATACCATAATTCCTATTGCCATCGGCAAGCAGGTCAACAATGCCATTGCATTCGATACGAGGTACGGCAGGTTCTTAACCATATTCAGCTGTGTTACTGCCATGAAGAGAAGGCACACTGTACCCCCCCCGTTAAAATCAGGATATTTTTAGTCTTTGTCAGTGTCCGTTCAACCTTATCTTTGTTCAGCGCCAGCAATACACCCACTGGGAAAGACAGCATCTGTCTTGCACGAAGGAAGGGCATATCTGGATTTGCAAAGAATATCGACTCCAACACAAACCAAATAGCAAATAATCCGAACAATGCTACCATCTGCATTCTTCTATCTTTAATCAGCATCTTTACTGCGTAGAAAATCAGATAGCAGATGACGATATATCCCATAAACCAGCCATAACTTGTTGCTGGCTTCAAAAAACATAAATCCAACAAATAGGCCTTAATGGAAAAAGTACTTGTGGCAAGCAGTCCTACCAGTTCCACTGCCCAGAACGGCAGGCATACGCCCAACAGGCGTTTTTTCCAGAAGCTCTTTAAGCCATTCTTTTCATCGGAAATCTCCAGTCCATATCCAGAGCACATCAGAAACAGTGCCACACCAATTCCTGCAATGAATTGGATTCCACCAACAGAAAGCCTTGCTCCGCTATGTGCCCAGACAACGGTCAGAATAGAAAAGCCCTTAATTGCTGTTGTGTAATTTCTGTCCATCCACTGGTATTTTTCCGGTTTCTTGATAAAACCAAGCAGATAGCTTACAAAGATAAGAAACGTGAGAAGGGCAAAGTACTTCATTACGAATTGCCCTCCAACCTCTTAATAACTTTCGCCGGATTTCCTGCAATCACGCAGTTATCCCCGAACTTCCCGGCAACCACAGCACCGGCTCCAACCACACAGCCATCGCCCAATACTGTGCCTTTCAGGATGATACTATTGCACCCGATGAAGCAGTTCTTGCCAATCTTAATCTCTCGGCTCGGCACCAGATCACTGTCGCCGCCATTTTCATCTCGCAGGAGCTTGTTTCTCGCCTCTGCCTCAATAGGATGGAAATCATTATCTAGAATCTTGCAGTTGCCGCCGATGCAGGTATTCTCACCAATCGTGATCTTCTTCCGAGCATAAATCGTTGCTCCACTTATCCCAATATTGTCTCCAATTTCAATCTCTGCTCCCGGAGCACGAGTGACAATAATCGTCCGGCTGTAAAGGCCAACCAGATTACTGAGGAAGCTACTCTTGATTGTGACGTTCTCACCAATCTTCAGCTTGGCTCCACCTTTGTTAAAGATGATCGGCACACCCTTCAGCAAGAGGTTCTTCCCATATTCAACTTTCGTCATCTTCATAACCAGCTTAAACCAGTTACTGTTCATACCTCTCGCCTCCTTTACAGCTTCAGAATTTCTTCTGCATACTTTCTCACCGATACATTTCTGGTCAGGTTCTTCTCCAGATTCTCACGACCTCTGGCTCCCATTGTTTTCAGTTCGCTATTTCCAGCGTTATCAATGAACCATCGAATGTTTTCCTCGACCTTGTCATACTCACCCGGCTCACAGCAAAGACCGCCATGTGTATCTTCAATCAAGCAGCGAACCTCTGAGTCTGACTCCAAGACCCCTAATATCGGCTTCGCAGCGGCCATTATTCCGTATGCCTTCGATGGACAGCTCACGCCTTTAATGCCTTTTGCATTCACGCACCAGTGAACATCGCCGGCATTCAGACTATAAATCAGGTCGGCTTTGTCCTGATACGGGATAAAGACCACATTTTTCATGTGATGCTTACTCACATAATCCTGCAATGTCTTCAATATAGATCCTGCACCAACAAAAGCAAACACAACCTCTCGACCATCTGCAGTTTTTGTCCCCGTGCCAAACCTTTTTACAACTTTAATAAGGTTCTCAAGGTCATAATACAAACCAATATTGCCAGAATACATGATAACAAACTTACCATCCAACCCATATTTCTTCTTGAAGGTAACCACCCTTTCGTTATTCGAATCAAGTGGATAAATTTCCGTTTCATCAATCCAATTATTGATCATAACCGTCTTAGGCACTTTCTTACCCTTAAATCGCTTTTCTACTGTCTCCACCAGATCACGACCAACTGTAATTACTAGATCAGACCTCTTACAACTGAATTTATCAAACCACATCATGGCATCGGTCACAAATTTGCTCTTGGTGTAACCAACCGCCAGCACCTGTTCCGGGTTGAAGTCCTGAATGTTGTAAATGTACTTGGCGTGCTTTACCCATTTGCCCCAGACACCCAGCAGGCCGCCAAGGATAGGCGGCTGAGAAATGGAGAACACATAGTCCTGCTTTCCGACCTTGAAGGTCGCACCCATCGCTCCAAAGAAATAGGAAACAATGTTCTTCACACGGCTCTTCTTGTTGGTCTTGCTGAATTCCGGCACCCGGATTCGCAGCACTTTTACGCCATTGATTTCTTCTTCGTAATACTTCTGTGTCTTATATTTATCTTCAATAGTCCCAAGATAACTTGGCACTACGCAAATTACCGTAATATCAAACTTATCCAGCATTCCCTCCGCCAGCTCACGGAGGATCTGACCCGTGGATGCAGTGTCAGGTATGTAATAATGCGCATAGATCAGCAGTTTCTTTTTTGCCATCCTGCATCTCCTCTCTGTGTATTTCCACGTCCTTAGTCACTTAGTCACGCTGGAAAATATCTCTCGTGTAAACTTTCTCTTTCACATCATCAAGGCACTTGTCATAGCGGTTTGCGATGATGGCCTGGCTCATTTCCTTGAACTTCGCCAGATCATTAACCACGGTACTGCCAAAGAAAGTCTCACCATCTTTCAGGGTCGGCTCGTAAATAATGACCGTTGCGCCCTTCGCCTTAATTCGCTTCATGACACCCTGGATAGAGCTCTGGCGGAAGTTATCAGAATTAGACTTCATCGTCAGACGATAAACACCGATGGTAACAGCTTTCTCCTTGTCCTCATCGAACTCATTCTCTGCATCATATCCATAGTAACCCGCCAGCTTCAGAACGCGGTCTGCAATAAAGTCCTTACGAGTACGATTAGATTCCACGATTGCTTCGATCAGATTTTCCGGCACATCGGCGTAGTTGGCCAGCAGCTGCTTGGTGTCTTTCGGCAGGCAGTAACCGCCATAGCCAAAGGACGGATTATTGTAGTGGCTGCCGATACGAGGATCAAGGCAAACGCCATCGATGATCTGCTGGGTGTTCAGCCCCTTGCTTTCTGCGTAGGTATCCAGTTCATTGAAGTAAGCAACACGCAGTGCAAGATAAGTATTGGCGAACAGCTTAACTGCCTCGGCCTCGGTGAAGCCCATGAACAGTGTGTCGATGTTCTCCTTGATAGCACCTTCCTGCAACAGACCAGCAAACTCATGTGCAGCTTCTACAAGACGCTCATCGCTCAGGTCAGTACCAACGATGATGCGGGAAGGATACAGGTTATCGTAAAGAGCCTTGGATTCACGCAGGAATTCCGGGCTGAAAATGATATTCTTGCTGTTGAACTTCTCACGAACAGAAGCGGTGTAACCAACAGGAATCGTAGACTTGATAACCATGATGGCGTTCGGATTGTATTCCATGACCAGCTTGATCACAGCCTCGACCGCGCTCGTGTCGAAGTGCTGCGTGTGGCTGTCGTAGTTCGTAGGGGCCGCTATAACAACAAAGTCCGCATCAGAGTATGCAGTCTTTGCATCCAGAGTTGCGGTCAGGTTCAATTCTTTTTCTGCGAGATATTTCTCGATATAGTCATCCTGAATCGGGGACTTGCGGTTATTGATTAAATCCACCTTCTCCGGGATAATATCCACAGCCGTCACCTGATGATGCTGGGATAAAAGTGTAGCAATCGACAAACCAACATATCCGGTACCTGCTACCGCAATTTTATAGTCCTTTTTCATAATCCTATATCCTCCTAAAAACTTTTATCTGAAGCTCACTAAAAGATGAGCCAACAAACCTATTATCTTTTCTATTTCTTAATTTCACTCCATAAAAATAGCGCTTCGCCATCCCACCTTCATTCATGTGGGCTGGCGAAGCGCTACTCTGTCGTTGGCTATGGAAAACGCGGCAACGCGACGATTTTCCTTTCCCCAAGTCTTTTTTTATTTTCCCTTTACATCGACCCTTCTTTGCCTAACACGGTCTTTACCGTCTTAAACAAGATCTTAATGTCTAATGCAGGACTCCATTCCTTAATATACTTTGTATCAAGTCTTACGACTTCCTCAAAGTCTGTGATATCACTTCTTCCGCTGACCTGCCACATACCGGTAATACCTGGCTTGATTGCAAGTCTTGCTCTGTGGTGAAGCTCATACTCAGATACCTCACCCGGCAACGGTGGACGTGTACCGACGATACTCATATCGCCCTTCAACACGTTAAAGAACTGCGGAAACTCATCCAAGCTCGTCACTCGAATAAAATTACCGATGCCAGTCTTCTTGGTGCCGTCCGGCAAGATCTTATTGCCAATAACACGCGGATCAAAATCAAGCTTAAACATCTTGCCATCTGCTACACGGTTTTGTTTCATCAGCTCCGCCTTTCTGGCCTCTGCATCCATGTACATGCTTCTGAACTTGTAGATCTTAAACTTCTTACCATTCTTACCGATTCTCTCCTGAGAGAAGAAAATCGGTCCAGGAGAACTAATATAAATCACCGGTGCGATAAAGATAAAGATGATACAGGTTAGTAAGCATCCAACAAGACCACCTGCGATATCCATCACTCTTTTAAACAAAAGCTGCTTTGCGGATGCATAGTTTAGACTGGTCGTCAATACGGTATAAGAACCAACCTTCTCAACAAACTGGCGTCTGTCCTCTGCATCTGCAATCTTAGACATCTTCAAATGAATGGTCACACCAGTCTCTTCCATTTTCTTGATTAACTCTTCTGGATACGGATCTTCATCTGGTACAACAACCAACACCTCATCGATCCATTGTTGACACACATACATCGGAGCATCTTCACTGTTTGCCACTACCTTCACGCCAGCAATACTCTTCCCCGCTATATCTGCATCGACAATCACCAGACCACTCAACAAAAACTTACCGTAATTGTTAGCCTGAACAGTCTTAATAACCTTCTGTGCCTCTGCCTTTGTCGTAACAATCAGTAGTGACCGACAGTTTCGCTCCCACTTACCGCTTGCCAGCACTTTCTTCCATGCAAATCTAGACGCATATGCGAACACAAAGTAAAGAACTAGTGCAATACCAAACATCAGTCTAGAGAATGCTGCACCCTCCTGCATAAAGAACAGATAGGCACTGCCAATCAAGCCGACTGCCACTACATTTCCAGCTGTCGCAATCAATTCTCTGTAACGCCCTCTCAGTGTCACATGTGTGAGTGTATCGAGCATAAACATTGCTGCCAAATCAGCAAACTCTAGCACAATCGCCATATTACGGTATACAAGATCTGCATACGGATTTACTCCCAATCCCTTTAATACATAGGATAGATAAAAAGCCACCTGCAGACAAATCATATCAATCAGGATAAAGTCGATATGCTTGAACCAGCCTTCAGATTCTTTTCTGTACATTACTTCTTTTTGCCCTCCCTTATACAGCCGCAGTGCCCCCCCCCCGAAACGCGAGAGTGATTCTGCGGCTGTCTTCCTCGAAAGTCTAATATTTTTTGCTTGTTTATTATTATCCTACATTATTAGGATCAAGTCAAGAACCATTTTTGCCAAAATACAACAAAGTTTGCAGGGGAGTGTCAGTGATTGTCACTTGTGGTTGTTGAAGCTTTATACGACTTATGATTATAGTAATCTTCCATTCCATTTTTAATTATTCCGTATACACAACACCCTTTTTCAAGATTATATTCGCATACTGAGCCGTTTCTCCAGTTGCAACCACGCAATATGCTTTCTTTGCTCTCTCATAGTAAGCAAAACGTTCCATAAACGTTACCGGAGTTCCCGGCTCTTTTTCCTCCAAGATTTGCTTATAGTCGTCCCAAATTGTCGGTACCACTGGATCCCCTGGAACCACTTCCATTAAAATGAAGCGATCTTTCTCATAGGTATCAAGTGGAAACAATGGCAAAATGGCTTTTAGCAAATCTGCAGCGCCAATTCCATCTGCACGGATCACACGCTTTCCTGTTGTCTCTGACGGAAAGTTCGCATCTGCCAAAACAATCTCATCTCCATGACCCATCTCGCATAAAATCTTTAACAACTCTGGACTAATCAATGGTGAAATTCCTTTTAACATACCTAAAATCTCCTTATCTTCTCACACGAACTGGCATTGCCATACGGAAACACCACTATCCTGGAACACTTCATACAGACGCTCCTGAAGTTCGGCTGCGGTTACGCCCTTCTTTAACACAACCTGTAAGAATCCGCCTCCTCCGGCACCGCAAATCATCTTTGCATCAATTAAATCTTCTACTGCCTTAAAGATCATATCAATACAAACGTTCGTACAACCGCTGTCAAGGCGCTTACTCAACTCCCAATGCTCATTTAAAAGTCTTGCAAATGCATCAACATCGCCCTTTTCCAACTCAAATCGCATCAAAACAGCGCTTCTTTGAATTTCATATAGCACTTCTACTGCATCAATATTTCCACCGACATATCGACCTACCACATCACGAAGCAAATTTCTCGCCAGTCTGCGCTGTCCGGAATAGATCAAGCAAAAACGCTCATCAAGCTCTTTTTTTGTCTTTTCGCTAATCACACATGGCGTGCAGGTAATCTGCTGTCTGACTGCTGCATGGGATGTTACCATCTTAATTCCGGGTGCAAGTCCCCCAACCTGATCCTGCCAGCCACCTCCAGTCGACATGATCTGCTCCATGCAAAGCACACGGTTGTACAGTTCCTCATCTTCCAACTTGCGTCCTGTGATTTGATACAGAGCCTTCACACAGGCACCTGCCAAAATTGAGGATGTCCCAAGTCCTGAGCCTCTTGGAATGTTAATTACACGTGTAGACAGATACAAGCCGCCACCAAGTTGCTCTGTAATCTCCTCTACGGAACGCTTTTCACGGTAAGGGATCACACCACATGCAATCAAAGCTGCCTTATGAAGTGCAAATGGATCATATGGATTGCTAGAATCCTGAAGTTGCTTAATATCAGTAAATTCTTGCTCGGCTCCGCTGTCTGCACTTGCAAGGACAATTCTATTTCCTTTAATCTTTCGTGCAATCGCTTCAATCGGATAATTTCCATCTAACAACACTGCTGCATTTAAAACCGTTCCACCATGCTCCATACAATACGGAGGTGTATCACTCCAGCCGCCGCCCCAGTTAACACGAACTGGAAGACGTACAATCGCCTCATCCTCTGCCAGTACTGTATCCTTACTACAGCTAAGACCTGCCACTGCTGTATCCAACACGGCACTTCCAATCGTGTCAAAGCACTGATCCATATACGATTCTTTTACCAGTGATAGCATATAGTAAATACGGATCTTTCGGCTAAACTGCTCCAGATCACGACTGTCTAGTCGCTCTGCCTCTCTTAAAAGCAACCGCTCTACTCTGGGTGAAATGCTATTACCACAAGCTTCAAATGCGCTCTTCAAATCAGTCTTATTGTCAATTGCCTCAAGCAATGATTCCACGCGTACCTTGTCATCTAGCTTATCCTGCCATGGAAGAATAGCTGTCACATCTGCCATATTGAAGGAATCCTTCAGTGAGACAAATGCCTCATTTACTAGAAAACCCTGTGCATACGCTTCAAGAGTTGCGTCCACCGCTTCTCTCATCGTTTTTCTAATTGGATAGATCTTGGCTGTCCAAAGTGGCTCTGTTAATTCGTTTCCAAACAATTTGTATTCTTTTGGATTGTCATTGACATCATACATACGAGCAACAAACTGCTCTTCGCCAAGCTTTAGTCCGTGAATTACTGCTCCATCTGGAATTGTCTGACCATCTAAAGTAACGCCAGATACAACACAATTTGCTCCAATCACAGTTCCATGGTGCACATAGCTATCCTCTATGTAGCTGCCCCTTCCGATCTTTGCACGTTTGCTAATATAACTGTTACTAGCTGCGTAACCGTTTCGCATATTGGTACTATTGGTATTCACAAAGCTGCTCCATCCAAGATAGACAAATTGCTCCATGCCATCTGTCATCAGATAGCGAAGCTCTCTTGTTGTTCCAAAGTGAATAAATGCTGCTGGCGACATACGAATTAGTTTCATGTGGAATGGATGAAGCACTTCCCACAATTTGGTACGGCACTCGTGAAGCTCTGGTGTGAAGTCTCCCTCTGGTGTCTCCTTATAGTACTGCTCTAACGTAGATTCCGATGCAAGCGGATACAAAAAGTCTGCATAGAAAGAAAGTCTTGTCTTCTCATTTACATAAGCATCAAAGTTCTCTGGCGTATCGACCAATTGATACAATGACTTTAATAGTTCTGTATCCATAATCACTGCACCTGTATCAATGTCGACATTTCCATGTACATCCGTTGCTCCAAGCTCATGAAGCTGTTCTACTGTCTTTTTATGTAAAAATCCACCTACATTTCCATTCTTGTCTACTCGATATACGCCGTGATTTTTCCCAATTTCTGCCGGTTCTTTGATTGAAAGTGCCGCCGCTCCGCTTCCATAAAAATCAATCTGGAGTGGATTAAATAAGAGAAGTACATCACCAGAACATACCAACATTCCAGTACGGATGCGTGCAGCCACACCGCACATTGAAATCATAAACTCATCAAACAAGGTAGATCTTCTTCCGTTCGGAAGCAGACGTGGAACTGGTGAAAACAACTTTCCACATGCTGAATACTGAGGCACACGCTTGCTATCTCCTCCTGAATGAATGACAAGGATTCGCTTATCATCAAAGCTTCCTGCATCCTCATAGATGTAACGCAGCACATTTAATGTGGCACCGCCGCTTCCTACTCTCTTTCCATCTGGGTCAGGAAGAACCGCATAGTGAATGGACTTTGGAAGCATTCCATGCTCTAATCGATACTGAATCTGCATACGGTAGGATTGTGCCTGTGACTCATTCGATGCCGTTAGGATTACATAATCCCAGAGCGGCATTTTCTGAGTATTCAGCACTTCCATATATTGCCTTGTGCAATCCTCATAAGACTGCTGTAAAAATAACGTTTTGTGTGACATTCTGTCTTTTCCTTTCGCCTCTTGTTTTTTCCCTCATTATAAATCATTTTTTCATAATCGTCCATCAAAAACAGGCACTTCAGTATTTAATTTTATCCAAAACACTGATATCTTTGCCGATCTGAACCTCAATCACCTTTAATTCTGTATCAGCAATGATCGTATGGCGACATCCTGCCTTCATCTCGATTACATCTCCCGGCTTTACTGTCTGCTCTTTCTCATCTAAGATCACACGACCTGTTCCTGAAACCACCGTCCAAACCTCATCGCGAAACTCATGACTGTGATAATTCATTCGATGATTTGGATTTAGTGTAACTTTGATTGTTAAGCTTTCTTTCTCAACATCTAGCACGCGAAAGCTTCCCCAAGATTTCTCTGCAAACATAACTCTATGATCCAATGTATTGACAAGAGGCTTGATATAACTTGACTGTTTTTTGTCGGAGACCAGTATACCGTCTGGACTTGCTGATACAACGACATCCTTTAATCCCATACAGAGAACGGGAAGATTCAGTTCATTTACCACATGTACATTCTCACAAGTCTCACTAAACAATGCCTGTCCAACATTTCTGCTATCCATTGCCTCGGTAAGTGTATTCCAAGTTCCAAGATCCTTCCACATTCCAGAAAAACGCATTACTTCAATTTTTTCTTCATGCTCAACAACTGCGTAATCGAAACTAATTTTCTGCAATGTTTCATATTTATCAAACAGATCCTGATAGTCGGTAAAATCAATCAGCTGATGCGCACGTTCCAATACGTAACCAAGACGAAGTGCAAACACACCACCATTCCAAAGTGCTCCCTGTGCAATATAAGACTGTGCCACATCCTCTGTTGGTTTCTCTTTAAACATGGATACTGAGCTGATGTTTTCTCTTGACTCTGGAATAATATAGCCATATTTTGCACTCGGATAGGTTGGCTCGATTCCCATCAACACCAAATTTGCCTCACTTTTGGCTACTCGTTTTCCAAGCTTCTCTAATGCTTCAAAATAGTCATTATCTACATATGGGTCAACCGGACAAATGACAATTGCCTCATCTAAAGGAAAATGCTTTTTGTCTCTTAAATAGGCTGCTGCTAATGCAATTGCCGGAAACGTATCTCTTCTACATGGTTCGACGCTAATACCTACATCTTCACCTAACTGGTTGTGAATTGCCGATACCTGCGATTTTGATGTTGCAATTGTTACATTGGCACTCGGGTCCACCAAACGAATCTGACGGTATACTCTCTGAACCATAGATTCAAGCATTCCATCTTCTCCATGAAAAATTTTAATAAATTGTTTTGAACGAATATCATTTGAAAGTGGCCACAGACGCTGTCCTGATCCGCCAGATAATAATACAATGTTCATTTTTCTCTTTCTCCTATTCATGTTTGTACAAAAAAGGCCGCTGCCCAGATTCGGGTAACGGCCTCCTTCCATTTCGTTATCGTTCAGCCCTCATCGGGTTATTTAAAAAGTCTTCATATGACAAACGAATGCCATCTTCAAGTTCTGTCTTGTAAGTCCATCCAAGATTGGTTGCTTTTGATACGTCAAGAAGCTTTCTCGGTGTACCATTTGGCTTTGTCGTGTCCCAATTGATCTTTCCAGTATATCCGATAACCTTTGCTACGAGCTCGGTCAGTTCCTTGATTGTCAATTCCTTTCCTGTTCCGGCATTGACTGTCTCATCTCCGCTATAATTGTTCATCAAGAATACACACAGGTTTGCCAAATCATCGACATATAAAAACTCGCGAAGCGGTGAACCATCTCCCCAACAAGTTACTTCTTCAAGACCATTTACCTTTGCCTCGTGGAAACGACGAATCAGAGCTGGAAGTACATGGCTGTGAGTTGGATGATAGTTGTCATTTGGTCCATACAGGTTCGTCGGCATTACACTGATATAGTCGGTGTGGTACTGGCGATTTAAAAACTCACAATATTTTAATCCAGAGATTTTTGCAAGTGCATAGGCCTCATTGGTCTTCTCTAATTCAGAGGTAAGAAGGCAACTTTCCTTCATTGGCTGTGGTGCCATACGCGGATAGATACAGGAAGATCCCAAAAACTCCAGCTTCTTACAGACATTTTTCCATGCGGAATGAATAACATTCATCTCTAAGATCATGTTCTGATACATAAAATCAGCTAAGGCATCTTGATTGGCAATAATACCGCCGACCTTTGCCGCTGCCAGAAATACATATTCTGGCTTCTCCTCGGCAAAGAACTCCTCAACTGCATCCTGACGACATAAATCCAGTTCAGCATGTGTACGTGTTACTATGTTAGTATAACCCTGTCTCTGTAGTTCTCTTACGATTGCAGAACCTACCATTCCACGATGACCTGCTACATAAATTTTTGCATTTTTTTCCATCATAATCGTTTATCCTCTATCTCATTTTACCTGATCAAGTTTTTATAAACAGGCTTTTTTAAGTTTATGAAGCTTCTAAATTTTGATCTTACAGAGCTGCCTCTTTCATTGCTTTCTCCTGCTTTGCAAGCTGTCTGTCATGCTTTGCCATAATCTCTACAAGCTGGGCATAGGTTGTTTTCTGCGGATTCCATCCAAGAACAGTCTTTGCCTTTGTCGGATCGCCCCAAAGATTATCTACATCGGTCGGGCGGAACCATGCTGGGTTGACGCATACTAACATCTTTCCAGTCTCTGCATCATAACCCTTTTCATCAAGACCTTTGCCTTCCCAGCGAATCTTGATACCATTTGCTGCAAATGCCTTCTCTGTGAAATCACGAACTGTATGCTGCTCTCCTGTTGCAATGACAAAATCTTCTGGTGTCTCATGCTGCATAATCATCCACATACACTCCACATAATCCTTTGCATAGCCCCAATCACGAAGTGAATCCATGTTTCCAAGTTCCAAGTGATCCTGCAATCCTTCAGCAATACGACCTGCAGCCAATGTAATCTTTCTGGTAACAAAGTTCTCACCACGTCTTTCAGACTCGTGATTAAACAAAATACCGTTTACTGCAAACATGCCGTAAGCTTCACGATATTCCTTCACAATCCAGAAACCATACTGCTTTGCCACTGCATATGGAGAATATGGATGGAATGGAGTTGTCTCTTTCTGAGGAACCTCCTCGACCTTTCCGTACAACTCTGATGTGGAAGCCTGATATACCTTTGTTTTCTTGGTTAACCCCAAGATACGACAAGCCTCCAAAATACGAAGTACGCCCAAGGCATCAACATCACCTGAATACTCCGGTACGTCGAATGATACCTGTACATGAGACTGTGCTGCCAGATTGTAGATCTCATCTGGATTAACCAGACTGATAATACGAATTAATGATGAAGAATCAGACAGATCTCCGTCATGAAGTGTAATCTTTCCCATCAAATGATCAATACGTGCTGTATTTGAAATAGACGCACGGCGTGTAATTCCATGAACCTCATATCCCTTCTCCAACAAAAACTCTGCCAGATAAGATCCATCCTGTCCTGTAATTCCTGTAATCAGTGCAACTTTTGCCATCGATATAACTCCTCAACTTTCTATCGTTTGTTGTTAGTATTGTTTTTTATTTTGTGCCTATAATCTGTGCTTATAAATTATAATTTTTGTCGTAAATTTAACTGTAGTTTTATAAGCAAATGACTTTTGGTCTAATCATTATTCTACCGTTTTTTTCTAAAATGAACAGAACCTATCTTGCACTATTTTTGCACTATATTGGTTTTTCAGGCATCAATTAACTCTTTGTCAGCGCTGCTGCCACTGCTTGCGGTATTCTTTTGGACTTATCCCTTCTGCCTTTTTAAACATCCTGCTAAAATACCCTGCGCCATCCATGCCAACCTCACATCCAATCTCATCAATCGTCAACTTCGTAAAGCGAAGTAGCTGTTTTGCCCTGGTGATCCGCTTGGCAATTAAGTAGTTACTGATTGTGCTGCCATAGTTTTCTTTAAAAATTTTCAAGAGATAATATTTATTTATAAAAAAGCGTACTTCCAGTTCATCTAATGTAATTCTCTCGATGTAGTGTTCATCAAGATATGATTTTACTGCTGCCAGTTCCATACGCTTTTTGGAAACAGTCGAATTTTCCGGATTCCAAGACTCCTGCATAAGAAGTGTTAAGAGTGAATTTAATCTTTCGTTGATTCGCATATCTCGTATATAGTCAGAGGATGCCGCTAACTCATATAGCTGTTTAAAAATCACTTCAAAATGCATTGTGTCCTCTAGATGAAAGACTGGAAGACCACCGCGTTCTTTGTATTTTTCATAGATAGCAGGCATAAATGGCGCATAAAAATGACACCATGAAAGTGACCAAAGGCAGTCAGATGTACTATGGCTATACGCTTTGCGACAGTCAATAAATACACAGTCTCCTAATTTTAACGAATACTTCCGACCATCGTAGGTCAAACTTCCCTCTCCTTCTAATACAAGAAAACACAGATAGGACACCAAGCCGCTTCTCGTTGATGTATGAGGATGAAGCGCCTTTAATGTTCCTACCTCTTGCAAATGAAGAAGTGAACCTCTGGCAAATGCAGATGGCGTATATAAAATGCGATCTGACTGAACAGATGACGCATTATTTGAAAATAATTCTTGCATATCTAATTCTTTCATACTTTTTCCTCAATAGAAAAAATTTTAGTCGGTAGATGACAGTGAAACTGGAAGTTTCACATTTTATTTTTCACAAGCATATCAAGAATCATCGCATTTTGATCTTTCTCTGAAATGACGTATTTCCCTGCTGGCCAGCTCTCATTCTCCCAAATGAAATCCGAATCGTACCGCACAGCTCTCGCTGCTTCTGCACAAAAATCATTATCTACACACCACTGCATCAAGGTGTCATCTTCTAATGTAAGATATCCATGTGCGAATCCTCTTGGAATATACATTTGCTTCTGATTTTCAAAAGTCAACACTTCGCTATAAGCATGTCCATAAGTTTTTCCCGGCCGAAGATCTACCGCCACATTAAAAATCGCGCCATGCAGACAAGATATTAGTTTTGCCTGACTGTATTCGCCCTCTTGATAATGTAGCCCACGCAGCGTAAACTTTTTTTTACTGTACCCTTGGTTAATTTGAACCACATGGAAATCAATCTCTTTATCCAAGGGAACTGAGAGCCATCCGCGAAAATCTTCAAAGCATTTCGTTGTAATTATTTTTGGTTTTTCCATATTCTTGTCCTTTCCAGCAGAGACAAAGAAAGCGTAAAAAAGGTCAGGCACCGGCAACCCAGCAACAAACGGGCGCTTGAAACCTTCTTAAAATTTTCTAGAAGTTTTCTCTATCCCATCCTTCCTGTTCACAGATACTTCGCATACTGTGGCTCTTTTTCTCTAATATAGCACCTCTTAAAACCTGCAAATCTATACTCTTTTCGAATTAAAGCTTGCAACTTTTTCAAAGCAAATATCGACTCAGGCTTCTGAGCCAATTCATCTAATGTATCATACAGCTTATTCATTTCTTTATTTAATTCATTAAAGCGATACTCACTTTTATAGACTCTCATTCCACTATTTTTTAGGTTAAAAACCTCATCCACTAATTCAGATGTCATTTGTGCATCATAATCCATTGAGTTCACTGCTTTAATATCTGTTTTCCCACCTTGCAATCGAAAATAAATCCGTTCCTCTGGATCTGACTTACAACAGTCAATAATGCAGTCATCATACTTTCTTTGATTCTTGACATTATTACAATGGCTACATGACCAGAACAAATTGTTCCAATCAAATTTGCGATCAATATCCTTTCCGCTAAAATGTGGTCGTAAATGTTCTACCTATGGATCTTGCAATTTATCAAGTTCGCAAATGTAACACTTATTGTTAAAATCTTTAGCCAATCGCTCTATTACATCTGCTTCTCTATAACTTCCCTTTACTTTTTTCTTTTCAATAGCCAGAGATTGTGGTGCCGGGAAGCTTCGCTCTATTTTAACCATACTACCCCTCTCTTGCTCTTAGCTGTGTCTTTAATTCCTGATATTCTGTAGTAAGCTTCAATGCCAGATAGTCAGGTATCTCGTCCAAATACATTTCCAAATCTGCAATCTGTTCATAATCATCAGCATCAAGCTGTGGCTTAGTTGCAAGTACCTTGTATTTCTCAAACTTTTCCTTTAACTCTTTAGACAATTCATCGGCATTAAAATATCCTTCAACAATTCCACTATACGGCACATCTGATAATCCCTGCTCTACAAGTAAGTGCTTTTCCAAATCATAAATCACAACATCATCCAAACTGTTAAGTATAAACGGGGAATGACTGGATACAATAAACTGGATATTCGGAAACACAGTAGTCAGTAGCTTCATAATATTTTTCTGCAATTCAAGATGTAGATGAGTTTCGATTTCATCAATCAACACGATGCCTGAAATAGCAAAATCAAAAGATCGATTCAATTGCCTTTCCATACGAAGAATCAGATCAACTACAATATCGAGAATTGCTGCGTAACCACTTGAAAGCGTATTAAAATCAAATGGTTCACGTCCATCCATCTCAATTGAAAATTGGAAGGTTTCTTCATCAAACACCAATTTAACCGATTCGTCGTCAAAAATTTGCTTTAAAAGTTGTTCAAACTTCTCAAACCATATGGCAATCGTATGTGCTTTATCAGTCTTTCCACCGGAAATCGCCAATGCTTGTGTCATTTTTAAATCGAGCAAATATTTTATAAACTCAGTCCTAGGCATCTCATTAATCGCATAGCCAGATTTTAATTGTACCTTCTCAACATGCTTCGGCTGGACAGAGGTAAAAATACGATCTGCTTTATAATAAGCTACTACAAAGTTTCCTGCTTCAAATTGTTTTCTAATCTCTGTAAAAGATGTGTTGAAATTCAGCCATATGCCAGCTGTAGATTTCTGATATTGTTCAACCCAATACTCTAAACTACTTTCACTTTGTTTTAGGCTTCTCTCATCTTGTTTTTCACGATAATATTGAATTCCTTTCTTCGTTGTCTTTACAGTTTCAGCAATTTCCTCTGGATCTTCCCCCTTTGTAATTGAATTTAAAAATGTTGAAATCGCATCAAGAACACTTGTCTTACCACTGCCATTTTTTCCAGTAAATATAATATGTTTACATTTTTCCTTACAAATAGGCACATTTATATTCTGTAAATGCCGAACTTTATTTATTTTTATCTTCTCTATAAAAGCTTGCTGCATACTATATAACCTCCGTTCTGTGGAATAAAAACAAACCCAAACATTCAATTTTTTCTATTTCTCTACTATCGTAGCATATCAATCCCACACTTTCAAGTGATAATCTACCTACTATTATCCTACACTTATCATCACACGTCAATGTTTTTCTCCCATCAAAAAACGACCGCACAAGCGCTTGTGCGGTCGTTCTCAAAACTTTATTCAGTTTCTTTTTACTAATCTTTAATCATGCAGCGCATCGTCTTTTCCGACTAAAATCCACACATCATAGGAATCAAATTTCTTCTGGCTGTCTGGTATCTTCACGTTTGTATCGGCATTAGGGTCGGCACTATCAAGTCCTCCCTCACGGTATTCCGCATTCGGGAAAAGGTCATATACGCCTTTCAGTGCATTTCCACCTGCTGTCACATAGACAACGGTGTGATCATTAATCTCTCCCTTATAATCTGCCATTACAACGTTTGTGAAGCCCTTTCCCTGAAGGAAACGCTTCCAGTAAGCAGCAACACCAGCTTTTCCGGTTCCATTTAACACAATAATCCATGGATTCTCTGCAGAAAATAAATCTGCTTCTATACTTTTAGCTGACTCTGATGCGATACTTTGTGACTCTGTCTCGCTCTTCGTCTCTGACTCACTTTCCAGATGACTTTCAGTCTCAGATTCTAATATACGCGTAGTCCTCTGTCAATGCGGAGCTTAACTGCAGATCTGAGAAAGACAAGAGCGACTCATTGCTTGTAATGTAAAGACTGGCTTCTGCACGGTATGTTGTCTCAATCAAAAATGCACAGTATAAGCCACCTACTACTGCTCCTGCCAGAAGTGCAATGAACAAAAGCTTCCATTTGTTAAGCACAAGACGTGCAATCTCCATAAGATCAATGATCTTCGCTGCCCTGTCCGTAATATGCATTTGCACCATGCTTACGGAAATAGTGCTTGTCGAGCAGATACTGATGAACACGTTTGGTTCTTGGGTTTAATGTCATAGTGTTGTAAGCCATCTCAGCAACCTTATCGAGAACAACTGCATTATATACTGCTCCTGCCGGTGTGCGTCCCCATGCAAATGGTCCGTGATTCTTTACTACTACACCTGGAACTGCCATCGGATCCTTTCCTGCAAAGGTCTCAACGATAACATTACCAGTATTTAGCTCGTATGCTTCCTCGATCTCCTGTGCAGTCAAATCTCTTGTACACGGAATATCACCATAGAAATAATCGGCATGTGTGGTACCAAATGCCGGAATGTCAAGTCCTGCCTGTGCGAATGTAACACCATAAGTAGAATGCGTATGTACAACGCCTCCTGTCTCTGGAAATGCCTTGTAGATGACAAGATGTGTCGGTGTGTCTGATGACGGCTTATATTTGCCCTCGACTACATTGCCTTCCATGTCTACTACAACCATATCTTCCCATGTCATAGTTGCATAGTCGACACCGCTTGGCTTAATTACAACAAGACCCTTTTCGCGGTCAATTCCGCTGACATTGCCCCATGTATAAATAACCATACCCTTAGCAACAAGATCCATGTTTGCTTCGTAAACTTCTTTTTTTAGCTGTTCTAACATCTTTCTCCTCCTGTCTTCATGCGTCTTTTGGCGTAAATATACAGCTAATTATAATTATGCTACTTTTGGCACATTCTGTCAATATTGCGGAAGTTTTCTGCTCAAAAAAAGATATCCATTCCCTTTGCGCTGTGTCCCTCTAAGGCGAAATGGATATCTCTTTAATTTTCGCATATTGCTAATGTTCTGTCAAGTTAGAAATCGGCTAATTTTCTTGTTTTTCTTACCATAAATCAGCCAGATCATAAATCAGCTTTTCTGTCTTGTCCCATCCAAGGCATGGATCGGTGATGGATTTTCCATAACAGTGTTCTTCTACCTTCTGGCTGCCATCCTCTAAATAACTTTCGATCATGAGTCCCTTTACAAACTTATGAAGATCTGGTGATACGTGGCAGCTGTGCATAACGTCTTTGCTGATTCGAATCTGCTCTTCGTACTGCTTTCCGGAGTTTGAATGGTTTGTATCTACGATTACTCCCATGTTTGGCAGATTTCTCTTTTGATACTGCTCGTAGAGATTTCTGATATCCTCATAGTGATAATTTGGCATGTTGTTTCCAAATTTGTCTACGTAGCCGCGAAGGATTGCATGGGTGTATGGGTTGCCGTGGCTCTTTACTTCCCAGCCTCTGTAGAGGAAGGTGTGGCTGTTTTGTGCTGCCACGATGGAATTTAACATTACGCTGATGTCACCGCCTGTCGGGTTTTTCATGCCGACAGGAATCTCAAGTCCTGATGCTGTAAGACGATGCTGCTGGTTTTCTACTGAACGTGCACCGACGGCAACATATGAAAGAAGATCTGACAGATAACGATGGTTTTCCGGGTAAAGCATTTCGTCTGCACATGTAAAGCCTGTCTCTTCGATTGCACGCTTATGCAACTCTCGGATTGAGATGATGCCCTTTAGCATATCTTCCTTTTTCTCCGGGTCTGGCTGATGAAGCATACCCTTATAGCCTGTACCTACTGTACGCGGCTTGTTTGTGTAGATACGCGGGATGATAAAGATCTTATCCTTTACCTTTTCCTGTACTTTTACTAAACGTCCAATATATTCTAATACGGCATCTTCTCTGTCAGCGGAGCATGGTCCGATGACAAGCAACAGCTTATCGTTTTTTCCTTCGAAGATAGCGCGGATCTTGGCGTCTCTTTCTGCTTTGATTTTCTGGATTTTATCGCTGGCAGGAAATTCTTCCTTTAACTCCTTTGGAGTCGGAAGCTTTCTGTAAAATTCCATATTCATAGTGGTTTCTCCTTTTTCTTTGTCTTTCTTGTTTTTTGCTTTTACGCGTTGGCGCTTTCAAGTATTAAAGTCTACCACATTTTTTCACAAAAAGCAACCCCAATTTTCTCAGGCAGACCAGACTCCGTTAGCATCAAAATAATAATATCTTCCATCAATCACTTGCCAGCCAGTAACCATCTTTCCACTTAGCTGCATATAGTACCAGGCGCCACCAACATTTTGCCAGTTGGTTGTCATAGCTCCTGACGCATCAAAGTAATAATAGCTTCCATCAATCACTTGCCAGCCAGTAACCATCTTTCCACCTGGCTGCATATAGTACCAGATGCCGCCAAGATTTTTCCAGCCGGTCACCATCTCTCCAGATGCTTCAAAATAATAATAGCAGCCATCTACCACATACCAGCTAGTTGCCATAACTCCTGATGGTGTGATGTAGTACCAATAACCGTTGCTCTGCACCCATGTAGAAGTGGTCATATAACCATTATACTCAAGGTAATACCAAGCACCATTAATCTTAGTAAAATCACTTCCTGCTTTTCCGTTGCCATCATAATAATACCAACTGCCATCGCTGTCATTATACCAGCCAGTAATCATGTAACCATCGGAATTAAAACGATACCAAGAGTCATTAATCAATTTTACCGTATCAGTACACATCTTTCCGTTCTCATCCAGATAATATGTATGACCGCCATCGACTAAAAACTCATTCTTTATCATGGTATTATTTCTAAAATAATACCAACCATCTGTCATTCTCTTCCAACCATTTGATGGCTGACCCTGCGTACTGGAAAGCACACCATCTGCCCCAAAATAATACATAATTCCACCAATGGATACCGAGTAATTTGTACACATACGACCATCAGATGCCAGATAATAGGTTGCTGAACCAATTGTAGTTATACCAGATACTGCTTTTCCATCAGAGCCATAATAATACCAAACATTATCACTATCCAAATACCAGCCTGTTACCATCTTGCCACTCGCATCAAACTGATACCAGTTGTTTATACCAGATGCCCAGTCATGTACCATACGTCTCTCACCTGTGACCATTTTTCCAATTTCAAAATAGTAGGTTTCGTTTCCAATAGTCTTTAATCCACCACACAATTCGCCATTTTCCACATAATACCAATCACTACCAAACAGCAACCATCCATCAGAAATGCCACCTCTCTGACTCGCAAGCGCACCATCTGATCCAAAATAGTAGAATATGCCATTTTCTACAGCTACAAAGTCGGTTCTCATATAACCATAGAAATAATAGGTAACACCATTAACTGTTGTAAGACCATTTGCCTTTACTCCACCCTTTAGCGGATCATAGTAAAAATACGGTGCATCTGCGCTCTCGCGGTACCAGCCTGTAACCATATGGCCATTCGCATCGAGCAGGTATTCACCCTCTTGCATATAAATACTGCCGGTCTGCTTTATACCATTTATGTAGTAGCACCAATACCCCCCTTCCATAACCCAGCCAGTTGTGCCGCTTACATAGGTATTATTTGGATCAATCTCAATTGTTTCCTCGTCCTCGATCATTACCTGCTCCTGCGTATCAGTTACACTGCTAGCATAAGCATCCACCGCCGCTGCTGAAAGACTAAACACAACTGCCGCCATCGCAACAGTTAACTGTCTATTTTTTTTCTTTGTATGCCTCATTGATTGCTCTCCCTTCCTATTACAAATTGATCTATTATCATTATAATCGCAATCAATAGCCTCTTCAAGTCTATTTTTTAAGATATTGCTTAGCATCCTTTAAAAAGCTTACTACAATGAGGATCATTACAAAACCAATCGGAAATGCTGCGATAATGCTGACAGACTGTAGATTGCTCATAGAACTCTGTGCAAACACCAGTGCAATCGGGAGAAGCACCAACAGAATACACCACATAAACTGGATCAGCTTGTGCGGCTGCTCATTTGCACCGAGACGATGATAGCTATAGCAAGAAGCTGTCAATGCAATAGAATCAAAAGAAGTCGCATAGAATGCAATCATCGTTACAAGCACAAGAACCAGCACAAATGGTGCGCACGGAAGTGTTCCGATAATATCGGTAATAAGGCCATATGCATCGCCTGTCTCAATATAGGTTGCCAAAAAATCAGCTGCACCACTCATCTGTTTTCCAAGAGAATAATTGCCAAGGATTATGAAACTCATGATGGTAGATCCAATACCGAATACATATCCACCCAAAATGGTCTGACGCACAGTTCGGCCTCTCGAAATATTTCCGATGAAGAATGGTGCTGCCACGCACCATACCATCCAGTATGCCCAATAGTAGATCGTCCAGTTCTGTGGGAAAGAAGTAGTACGTTGTGGGTCAGTTGCAGTGGCAAGTGTGAAGAAGTTCTGAACCATTCTTCCAATTGCAGAAAATCCAGTTTCAATTATGTATTTTGTCTCACCACCAAATAAGAGGACATAAATCAATAAGCCAAAGAACAGATAAATACAGGCATTTGCCAACACACTAATTCCCTTAAAGCCATGAAGAAGTGAGTATGTATAAATAACACAAGTGATTACAATAATCACAATTGTAACAGCAGTCTCATTTAGCTGCACACCAAACAAAGTGTTAATGATTTTTGCCATAAGCGGGGTAGCCACACTGAATGTAGTAGCAGTTCCAGCAAGAAGCGCAAATACAGCGAGCAAATCGATGATTCGTCCAGCAATACCATCAGTATGCTTTCCAAGAATCGGGCGACATGCCTCGGAATATTTCTGACGGTCTCTTTTGCGCACATGCAGCATAAAACCAAACGCTGCTGCCAGCACCAGATAAAATCCCCACGGAATCAGGCTCCAATGGAAAATTGGGTAAACACTTGCCCAGTCCTGAATGCTTCCCATTTCTGCGATATGAGGATCGGTCGCATACATAAACCACTCAGAAAAAGAGTAAAACAAAATATCAGCTGCAAGACCGCAGGTAAACATCATTGATCCCCAGGCAAAGAAGGAGTATTTTGGCTTTTCGTCCTTCTCACCAAGAACAATCGTACCATATTTGGAACAAGCAATATAGATGGAAAGCAAAAAGATGCCAAGTCCTATAATCAGGTAATAGGTTCCCATGGTGTCACCAAAGAAAAAACGGATTTTACTTAATACTTCGTTAGACTGTGACGGCGCCACAAAAAACACGATGCACAATACAACTACAATAATGAGTGGAAGTAGTGTGATAAGCCAATCAATTTTCTTTTTTTCATTTTTCATAATAATATTCCCCTCTCTTTTTACTGTTTTTCCAGATAATTCTTGTAGGACGGATCGAGCGCAACAAGTTCACTTAAGTTGTCGATCTCAATGATATCTCGATACTCCATCGGATGAATTCCAAGTTTGTACTCATCCGGGTAGCAAAACATTGCAACATCATCCCAGTAGATCTGACGATTCTTCTTTTCTTCAAACTCAATCTCAAGATGACGTTTTAATTTAGCACCGTCTTCTTTATTCCAACGTGAAATGCTAAACAGCTGCCAACCATGTTCTCCACCATTTCTGCCACAGTGTGTAACAACACCATTTTCCACGGTAAGAAGCCACTCGTCAGTCTTTCCCTCACACCAGACGCAGTTGTAACCAGACCGTTCAAACTCTGGCGTTAAAATCGTCGGATTGTAAATGATTTGATCACCATCAAGGATAATTACGTCCTCAAGATGCTCTCTTGCTGCATACAGGGAAGAAATATTATTGCAGGTTTCATATAGCATGTTTTCGATCAATACAACTCCTGGATACTGATTTGGCAGCTCTGCAAATGCCTCCTTTAAATAGCCGACTACAATATAGATTTCAGTGATTCCATTTTGATGAAGTCCCGAAATTACTGTATCGATCATTCGCACTCCATTTACTTTTATTAACGGCTTCGGTGTATGCAAGCTTACTGGCTGCATACGTTTTCCAATTCCTGCTGCCATGATGATGGCTCTTTTTACTTTATGCATAGTATCTCCCTCTTTTTCATTGCATTACTGGATATTTATAATCTCTTCAGATGCAATACGATAATATTCTTTTGCAAAACGATACTGACGTAGGCTGTACTCACCAAACTCCACGCCAAGACTTCGCTTGTACTCACACCAATTGCTCCAAAGAAGACCGCACGCGGCAATGTAACAATATATCTTTACACGCGTCTCATTCGGACAATCCCCCTCAAAGTAAATGGAAATCAGACGGTCGATCTGGCGCTTATTGTACAGCGAATAGATGCAAAACATCGCGATGTCCACATGTGGATCCTGCATGCCAGCATACTCCCAATCGGTTAGCTGAAGCTGTTCACCATCTGCCCCTGAATAGAATAAAAAATTATCTGGAACAGCATCAATATGAGTTAACACCTTCTTCCCTGCATGTGCCTCAATGTAGGGTTTAAGTGACAGGACATTTTCTTTCGTCTTCTCATAATCCCGATAGATTGATGGTGCACCCTCCCATAGACTCTCATAAAACGCAATCTGCTTAAAAATGTCAAACTCATGATCAACAGTAAGTTCCATCTGATGAAATTTTTTTAACAGCTTCATACATTTCTTCAGATCACTTACGTTTAATGGATCACATGGACGAACTCCCTCTAAAAATGCGGTAATCTTGTAGCCGTTTGCTGGATTAATGTAAACTGGATCATCACAAATGCCTTTTCCAGAAATAGCCCGATAGACGTCAGCTTCTTCTTTTCGACTGATTAACTGGGAAGTTCCCTCTCCTGGAATGCGCATGATATACTTTTTGCCCTTGCATGAGAACAAAAATGAACGATTGGTCATGCCTTTTTTTAGAACAGAAATCTCGACGATCTCTTTTGGATCGGCCTGCAGCTGTTTTGCAATGACAGCGATCGCATCGGATTTTAGCTGTTCAGAATCGCTATCTAAGTCTCGCAGCTGCTCGTAGGTGTTTATCTCAACAACATCGCATGCATGGACAACACGCGCCGCCACAATCATACGATCTTTCTTGTAAAGAGCCTCTTCCCAGAAGGAATCATCATATGCCGCTTTTTCGACTAGCTGTACAATCCGTTCTGTCACAAGCGCTGCATCTTCTGCCGTCAGATAGGCAATGCCAATCATAGCATTTCCTGCCGTCTGCGATGTGCGCACAAGCTCCATCTTTCGATTGACACGAACATCACTCTGCTCATCTACCAGATCACTGACCATATACCATGAATACAGCTCAGCTGTGCGAAATGGGTTCTTGTCACACCAGATATCACATGGAACAACATACGCATTCGCGAGATGGTCTGATACCAATTTCATAGAATGCAGGTTATTTTTTCCAGCATACTCTGTATTGATTACAAGCTCTACTCCAAATTCGTCAATCAAATATTCAAACTGCTCCTTCATAAAACCGACAACGACGTAGATTTTTTTTATTCCTACCTCGTGCAGCTGGCGAATCAAACGCTCAATCAGATACTCGCCATTTACCTGTAAAAAAGCCTTCGATGATTCAAGATTAATCGGCACCATACGCATACCAAAGCCTGCCGCAAGAATAATAGCCTGCTTTGGTGCATTATCTGCAAATTCATTCTCAGCCTTCTTTGTCAATCGAATATTATCGTCAATATATCCTTCCTTTAGCAGCTGACGCAGCGAACGGTTTACAATTCCAAGCGAATGACCACTTAGATCCGATAATACACGCTGATTGATATATGGCTCTGCGTGAAGCGCCTCTAAAATATCGCATTCTTGTTTGTTCATATTATTTGTCCTTTCTATTTTCGTGAACAAATTGGTTTTAAATTACGGTTACAGACTACCATCATTCGTTTATCGGCCTGTAACCGCAATACGGTTGTAAGCATATCTCTTTTTTGTCTTCTTGTCAATACTAATTTCAAAACTAATCAACGGATGATAATAAAACACCAAATTGGCAGTCATATTCTTCGTTTGCCCATTCGATTATGCGGCCGTCTCTTTTTCGTGTGAGCTGAAGAAATAATTTTGTTTGCTGTGATTTCTGCGTCCATACTTCTTTCGGAATGTGACATTCTATAACAGTATCTGTGCCGCTGTTCCATGTGCTCGGATCACTTTTGATTTCGAAGGCTCTGATGTTTTTGTTGTTTTTTGTAAGAATCAGTCTGCAAACTGCCTCTTCGCACATATTGGCAAAGCCGGTATTTTTAATTGTGAATGTAATGACGTTTTCAGAGATCTGGTTTTGTGTATCTTGTGTCTGCTTTTTCTTTTCCGGACTGACACATGATATCTTAACCTGTGTGACAGTAAATCGGTATCCCATATGACGTCCAATATAGTCATATTCGCTTATCTCTTCGCCATTCCACATAATACGCTGTGCCTTCCAGTCATCTAGTACTTCTTTACTGTAGATACTGTTTAGGTAGCTGACATGCATCTTTGCAAGGTCTGCCACTACCTGATTCCAGTCAAGTGTCCTTTGTGGGTAATCTGTATTGCCTGGGCTTTCTGATACATTGTTCATCCCGCCAAGCACCTCTCCTCCACAAAAGCTTTGCTGCATAAAGCTTTGCTGCCATGAAAGCTCGTCTTCACGTGCCCAAGGTGTCTTTTCTCTTTCGCTGTTTTCAGACAATGCACTTTTGCATATTGTGCCGTATGTGCCTAGATCTGTCTCTGATCCAAATATAGCGTCATTAAAGAGTGTGAAGTTTATATTAGATGCGTTTTGTAAAGGGATAGATGCTGTCTTTTGGCAGCTAAGCTGCCTTAATTGTACCGGCTTTCTGACTGCGATAGGGCAACTGCCTTTAGTGGCCTCTAAAAATGTATCAGATAGTTCTTTCATTCGTGCTTCACTTAGAAATTTGGAGCCATGCATCTCGCCCCAGCTACCGACAAAAAGTCCCTGATGAACTAGAATCTTTCCAGGCAGACTCTCCTTTTTGCTCATGTGCTCACATATGATGCTTCCTAACTGCTTCATATGACTTTTGACGATCTTAATTGATGATGGCTCGTTTTCCATTCCTCGTCCTTTTATATCGTAGACGATGCGAAGGATTATTCCTTTGTCATGCTGCTCAAAGAAGGTGAGTATACTAGAAAAATATTCAAGTGCTTCCTTTGGAATTTGCTCGCAGCCACGAAACGCATGAATATCAATGAGAAGAAGAACAAGCTCTTCTTCCTCACAATCTATATAAAGAAAGTTTTCTTTTGAGAGATCAAAGGTGTAAATATGATACCAGCCACAGCCTGGATTTTTAAGAGCACGCGTGCTCTCTTTTAGTTGTATGTCTGCGTCTTTGTTTTTGTCAAAGGCAAGATGTTTTTTCAGCCATGTTATCACTTTCTTTCCCCCGGATATCTTTTTTTCCATGAAGAAGGATACCATACTTACTTTTTTTAATCAACAAATTATGATTTTAATTATGCTATTTATAAAAAAAGGATAAAATATGTTAAGTTTAGATTAAATTCGCACCTTGTCGTTTGATTTTTTTTGTGATACGCTTAGCAGGATAAAAATTTCTTTATCACATTTATCATTGACAGAGGCTGGGAGGTTATTATGGAATTGACTTCAGACGAATTTTTTGAGAGGCTGCTGTTATCTTACAGCGACTACTTTGACATCATCCGTGATACCTCTTACAAGGATCTTTCAGTTGCGGCTGAGGCTGCTTTTCATTCTTTTTCTGAAAAGTATGTCTTGGTCAAAAAAGCTCAGCTGTGGGCCGCTGAAGCTCACGAATATGTCTTCTTTATACGAACTGGCCATTTGGATGAGGAGACTTTTCGCACTTACAACGATGCACTGCTTGAGGAAGGCTTGTCACGTGTGGAACCGAAAAAGGACCACATGTACACCTATGTGTCTGTCGTTTTTCTGGCAGAGTCTATAGCCCCTGAAGTGCCTAAGCTTATTAAAAAGACACGCTGTCACAGAGACTATCGCATGTCGCTTTATGGTTGGATGGATTACCGTATCGCAGCATATGACTGTACTTCGAAAAGGATTTACACAAACTGGGCGGGACGACCGCTAAAGCAGACCCTCCTCTCTGTCACGAAAAAAAGGAGGAAACACAAATGAACGCAGTTGTACTTCTCGTAGTAGGCGTTGCCATTTTAGTTGCTGGTTACATCTTCTATGGCGGATGGCTGGCAAAGCAGTGGGGACTTGGTGAGAATAAGGAAGAGACTCCTGCTCACACAATGGAGGATGGTCAGGATTATGTTCCGGCTAAGGCTCCTGTCCTTATGGGACATCACTTTTCATCTATCGCTGGTGCAGGACCTATAAACGGACCTATTCAGGCCGCTGTTTTTGGCTGGATTCCTGTTATGCTGTGGGTTTTGATCGGCGGTATCTTCTTCGGTGCTACTCATGACTTTGGTGCATTATTTGCATCATTAAGAAATAAGGGTCAGTCAATCGGTGAGATCATCGAAACTTCTATTGGCAAGCGTGCAAAGAGACTTTTCTTAACATTTGCTTACCTGACACTTATTCTTGTTGTAGCTGCATTTGCTTCTATCGTTGCAAACACTTTTAAGGCTACCTATACTGCTGATGGTGCAGTTGATGTTGCAGCCAGCTCCGCAAATGCTTCTACTGCTATGATTTCTATTCTGTTTATTGTAGTTGCTATTGCTTTTGGTTTCTTTGTTTACAGAAAAAATGTACATATCGCAATCGCTACTGTAATCGGTGTTGCTGTTATTATTGCCTGTATGGCAATTGGTCTGAACTGGCATCCGCTTTACTTAAGTGGTGATACATGGATGATCATTGTTGGTATCTATATTGCTATCGCATCTGTTACACCTGTATGGATTTTACTTCAGCCAAGAGATTATTTAAGCTCTTTCTTACTGTATGGCATGATGATCGTCGCTGTTATTGGAATCTTCGGTGCTCATCCGACTATTGATATTCCAGCTTTCACCAGCTTCGTTGATAAGGGTACTGTTGGTTCTGGTGTTTCTCTTGGAACTATGTTCCCGGCATTGTTTGTTACTATTGCATGTGGTGCAATCTCTGGTTTCCATTCATTAGTTGCTTCTGGTACTACTTCTAAGCAGCTTGACCGCGAGAAGGATGCTCTTCCGATTGCATACGGCGGCATGTTAATTGAGTGTGTACTTGCAATCATCTCTGTATGTGCTGTTGGCTATATCTGGAGTGAGTATGTTCCAGGCGGAATCGTAACTCCTACCGCTGTATTTGCTACTGGTATCTCACGTATGTGCGCAAAGATTCCATTTTTAGCTGGTGCAGAGAGTGTTATCTACTCACTGTTAATCCTTGCAGTTTCTGCATTCTGTCTGACTTCACTTGATACTGCAACTCGTCTTGCAAGATATATGTTCCAGGAGTTCTGGTTAGCACCTGGTGAGACATACAAGGACGCTACAGGCATTAAGAGAGTTTTAACAGATCCATATTTTGCTACAATTATTACAGTAGTTCTTGGCATTGCACTTGGTATGACAGGTTATGCAAAGATCTGGGCATTGTTTGGTGCATCAAACCAGCTGCTTGCTGCACTTGGTCTTTTAGCTGTAGCTGCATGGCTTGGTAAAGTCGGCAAAAACAATAAGATGCTCATCATCCCAATGGCATTTATGCTTATCGTAACAGTAATCTCACTTCTTCAGACCATCTACGCAAACGTCACAAACGCAGTCGATATGTGGAGCTGGATCCGTGCAATAATCGGAAGCTTACTTGTTCTTCTGTCACTCGTTCTTGCAAAAGAAGGTTGCCAGACATTGTTCAAGAAGAAGGCGTAATTGCTTCGTGTATGTTAAAAAAAGACCTCCCGAGGGAGGTCTTTTTTGTATTACAAATTACTTCTTGATTAACAAGCTCTTTCCTGTCATTTCTTTTGGCTGTTCCATTCCCATCAGCTCGATCAGTGTCGGTGCGATATCTGCTAAGCAGCCGCCTTCGCGTAAGGTGTACTTTGGATCTGCATTTACAAGGATGAACGGTACTGGGTTTGTTGTATGAGCGGTGAATGGCTCGCCTGTCTCATAGTCGATTAACTGCTCTGCGTTTCCGTGGTCTGCACAGATGAAGAGCTGTCCGTTTACTTCCTTGATTGCTGCTACTGCCTTTCCTACGCACTCGTCTACTGTCTCTACTGCCTTGATTGCTGCAGCCTGTACACCAGTATGACCTACCATATCCGGGTTTGCGAAGTTGATGATGATCACGTCATATTTCTCTGACTTGATCGCCTCTACAAGCTTATCGCATACCTGATATGCGCTCATCTCTGGCTGTAAATCGTATGTTGCAACCTTCGGGGACTTTACAAGGATACGATCCTCGCCTTCGTTTGGCTGCTCTACACCGCCATTGAAGAAGAAGGTAACGTGTGCATACTTCTCGGTCTCTGCGATTCTTGCCTGCTTTAAGCCATTCTCTGCCAAAAACTCACCGAAGGTATGGGTAATTTCTTCCTTATTGAATGCTACAAGCTTGTTCGGGATTGTTGTATCGTAATCGGTGAAGCAAACGTAGGTTACGTCTGGTCTTGCCGGTCCACGATCAAATCCTGTAAACTCGTTGTCGCAGAATACGTGTGTCATCTCTCTTGCACGGTCTGGGCGGAAGTTGAAGAAGATTACGGAATCCTTATCCTGAATCTTGCCTACTGCCTCGCCGTCCTTTGCTACTACTGTCGGTACAACGAACTCGTCTGTAACACCCTCATCGTAGGATGCCTGAATTGCGCATGCGCCGCACTTTGCCTGCTTGCCCTCGCCGAAACGAAGTGCACGGTAAGCCTTCTCGACACGATCCCAACGATTATCTCTATCCATTGCGTAGTAACGACCCATAACGGATGCTACCTGACCTACGCCAAGCTCTTCGCACTTGTCCATAAGTGCAGTTACATATTCCTTGCCTGATGCCGGCGGTGTGTCACGGCCGTCTAAGAAGCAGTGAATAAATACCTTGTCTAAGCCCTGACGCTTTGCAAACTCAAGCAGACCATAGATGTGGTTGATGTGGCTGTGAACACCACCATCTGATACAAGACCCATCAGATGAAGTGCGGAACCATTCTCCTTGCAGTTCTTTGCTGCTGCGAGGAATGCCTCGTTTTCAAAGAAATCGCCGTCCTGAATGGACTTTGTGATGCGGGTCAGCTCCTGATATACGATGCGGCCTGCACCCATATTTAAATGACCTACCTCGGAGTTACCCATTTGGCCTTCTGGAAGACCTACTGCCATTCCGCTTGCCTGTCCCTCTACGAATGGGCAGTTTGCCATCAGATCGTCCATAACAGGTGTATTTGCCTGCTTTACAGCATTGCCTTCTACTTTGTCATTCAGGCCATAGCCGTCAAGAATCATTAATACGGTTGGTTTCTTCTTGCTCATAATATTCCTTTCGTGCCGGCATTCGCTTTCAAAAAGCTTTTACGAATTTCGAAAAAAGCCTTAGAAAGCGCTGGCTCTGCCTTAAAAAAAGCAGAGCCAGAGCCGGAAATATTTACTTATTAATTACTTGTTGTAATTTACAATCTTTCCAAAATCCGGCTTTAAGGATGCGCCGCCTACAAGACCGCCATCGATATCCGGCTGTGCGAACAGCTCTGGTGCACTTGCTGCACTTACGCTGCCGCCGTACTGGATACGGATTGCTGCTGCAGTTGCCTCGTCATACACCTCTGCGATGCATGCGCGGATTGCGCCGCAAACTTCCTGTGCCTGCTCGGTTGTTGCAACCTTACCAGTTCCGATTGCCCAGATTGGCTCGTAAGCGATTACTGCGCTTGCTGCCTGCTCTGCAGTTACGTTCTGGAAAGCGATCTTGATCTGCTGACGGATCCAGTCGAGGGTGATACCCTGCTCTCTCTGAGTCAGAGTCTCTCCACAGCAGATGATTGGTGTAAGACCGTACTCGAAAGCCTTTAAAACCTTCTTGTTTACAGTCTCATCTGTCTCTGCAAAGTACTCTCTTCTCTCGGAATGTCCGATGATGACATACTTTACACCGATATCGGTAAGCATAGCCGGAGCGATCTCTCCTGTGTATGCACCCTTATCCTCAAAGTACATGTTCTCAGCACCAACCTGAATGTTGGTTCCCTTTGTTGCTTCCATAACCGGTACTAAATCGATAGCCGGTACGCAAAATACAACATCTACTTCGTCATTTACTACTAAAGGCTTTAATGTGTTTACCAGCTCTACTGCCTGAGAAGGTGTCATGTTCATCTTCCAGTTGCCGGCAATAATCTTCTTTCTTGCCATTTTTTTGTTCCTCACATTTCTTTTCTTTGATTTTCTTAAGCTTATCAATCCTTATCGTCAGCTGCTGCTACGCCTGGAAGCTCCTTACCCTCAAGGAACTCAAGGGAAGCGCCGCCGCCGGTAGAAATGTGGCTCATCTTATCAGCAAATCCTAACTGATTTACTGCTGCTGCGGAATCTCCGCCGCCGATGATGGTGATTGCATCTGTCTCTGCCAGAGCCTTTGCTACTGCAATGGTACCCTTTGCAAGAGTCGGGTTCTCGAATACGCCCATCGGTCCGTTCCAAACAACAGTCTTTGCGGACTTAACAGCCTCTGCGTAAAGCTCTGCTGTCTTAGTTCCGATATCAAGACCTTCCTTGTCAGCCGGAATCTGATTAGACGGTACTACAGTTACATCGATTGGTCCATCGATTGGATCCGGGAAGTTGTCAGCTACAGTGCTGTCTACCGGAAGAAGCAGCTTCTTGCCAAGCTTCTCTGCCTTCTCCATCATCTCCTTGCAGTACTCAAGCTTGGTATCGTCTACTAAGGACTTACCAATTTCCTTGCCCTGAGCCTTTAAGAAGGTGAATGCCATACCACCACCGATGATTAAGGTATCGCACTTCTCAAGCAGGTTGGAGATAACGTTTAACTTATCTGCTACCTTTGCTCCACCAAGGATTGCTACAAACGGACGAACCGGATTCTCTACAGCATTTCCTAAGAATGCGATTTCCTTCTCCATCAGATAACCAACTGCGTTTGTGCCGCCCTTAGCGCTGATGAACTTGGTAACGCCTGCTACAGATGCGTGTGCTCTGTGTGCGGAACCAAATGCGTCACATACATAATCGTCTGCTAAATCTGCTAACTCCTTGGAGAACTCCTCACCGTTCTTTGTCTCCTCAGCACCGCGGAAACGAGTATTCTGAAGAAGAACTACATCTCCGTCCTTCATTTCAGCTACAGCCTTTGTTGCAGCCTCGCCAGTTACGTGGTAATCGGATACGAATACAACCGGCTTTCCTAACTTCTCGGACAGTCTCTCTGCTACTGGAGCTAAGGACTCCTTCTCATTCGGGCCATTCTTTACCTTGCCTAAGTGAGAGCAAAGGATTACCTTTGCGCCGCCGTCGATCAGCTTCTGGATGGTCGGCAGTGCAGCCTTAATACGGGTATCATCAGTAATCTTGCCGTCCTTTAACGGTACATTGAAATCACAACGAACAAGAACTCTTCTTCCCTGAAGGTTCTTAAGATCGTCAACAGTCTTCTTTAACATGGAATTTTCTCCCTTCTGATTATTACTTTTATACAGTTCACAGACGCCCATTCGTAAAGCGCCCTTACGGGCGTTCGCTGTTTCACAGCTCCTCTTTACTCATGAACTGGCGTCCCCATCGTCACATTGACTCGTCAAATCGCTATGCAAGCATGCGATTTATCCGAGCCTACTGTGACATGTGAACTGTAAGAATCAAAAAGAGGCCCGGTCCTTTCAGACCGGACCCCGTAGGTCTTTGCGCTTAAGCGAAACTTATGCTAACTCAGCGAAGTACTTAATTGTACGAACCATCTGGCTAGTATAGGAGTTCTCGTTGTCATACCAAGAAACAACCTGTACCTGATACAGATCATCACCAAGCTTGGAAACCATAGTCTGGGTAGCATCGAACAGAGAACCAAATCTCATACCGATAACGTCGGAAGATACGATCGGATCAGTGTTGTAACCGAAGGACTCGGAAGCTGCTGCCTTCATAGCTGCGTTGATACCCTCAACGGTAACGTCGCTGCCCTTAACAACTGCAACAAGGATAGTGGTGGAACCTGTCGGAACCGGAACACGCTGTGCGGAACCGATCAGCTTGCCGTTTAACTCTGGGATAACCAGGCCGATTGCCTTAGCTGCACCAGTAGAGTTTGGAACGATGTTAGCTGCACCAGCACGTGCTCTTCTTAAGTCACCCTTTCTGTGCGGTCCATCGAGGATCATCTGATCTCCGGTGTAAGCATGGATGGTGGACATGATACCGCTCTGGATTGGAGCGTAATCGTTCAGAGCCTTAGCCATTGGTGCTAAGCAGTTTGTTGTACAGGAAGCTGCGGAGATGATGTTATCCTCAGCGGTCAGAGTCTTCTCATTTACAGAGTAAACGATAGTCTTCAGATCGTTTCCAGCCGGAGCGGAGATAACAACCTTCTTTGCACCAGCGTCGATATGAGCCTGTGCCTTAGCCTTGGAAGTATAGAATCCAGTACACTCAAGAACTACATCTACACCGATCTCTCCCCACGGAAGCTCAGCTGCGTTAGCTTTTGCATAAATCTTAATCTCTTTTCCATCAACGATGATAGAATCATCAGTTGCAGATACAGTGTCAGCCAGAGCATATTTACCCTGAGAAGAATCATATTTCAGCAGATGTGCAAGCATTTTCGGAGAAGTAAGGTCGTTGATTGCTACTACCTCATATCCCTCTGCGCCACACATCTGTCTGAATGCCAGACGGCCAATACGTCCG
>ERZ837910.824-NODE-824-length-47288-cov-14.386615_pt1 | contig 47288 bp, 31 predicted proteins | sample MGYA00519940_ERZ837910 | MGnify/ENA primary metagenome ERZ837910 (study PRJEB31850, sample SAMEA3708825) | human gut metagenome | biome: human gut; feature: human-associated habitat; material: faeces | place: China | collected 2014 ... | reverse complement strand
TGGCTTACGACCCCAGTTCGAAAGTAGCTTGCGAAACACTAGTAACTACCGGACAAGTAGTATTAGCGGGTGAAGTGAAAACAAAAGCGTACGTTGACCTACAACTCATCGCACGCGAGGTGATTAAGAAAATCGGTTATACCAAAGGAGAGTACATGTTCGAAAGTAACTCTTGCGGTGTACTTTCCGCTATTCACGAGCAGAGTCCCGATATCAACCGTGGTGTAGAACGTCAGGATCCGATGGAACAGGGTGCAGGCGACCAAGGTATGATGTTCGGTTATGCAACGAACGAAACGGAAAACTACATGCCGCTTTCTCTTGATCTGGCACACCGTATTCTGCAAGTGCTGGCCGACATCCGTCGCGAAGGCAAGGTAATGACTTACCTCCGTCCCGACGCCAAGAGTCAGGTGACTATTGAATATGACGATAACGGAACTCCTGTTCGCATTGATACAATTGTTGTCTCTACACAGCATGATGATTTTATTCAGCCGGAGAATGACTCGGAAGCCGCTCAGTTGAAAGCTGACGAAGAAATGCTGTCTATCATTCGTCGTGATGTGATTGAAATTCTGATGCCTCGCGTGATTGCTTCTATTCATCACGATAAAGTGCTGGCTCTGTTCAATGACAAGATTGTCTATCATGTTAACCCGACCGGAAAGTTTGTCATCGGTGGTCCTCACGGAGATACCGGTCTGACCGGACGTAAGATTATCGTTGATACCTACGGCGGTAAAGGTGCTCACGGTGGTGGCGCTTTCTCCGGAAAAGACCCTAGTAAGGTGGACCGTAGCGCAGCTTATGCAGCTCGTCATATCGCTAAGAATATGGTTGCAGCAGGTGTGGCAGACGAAATGCTTGTACAGGTAAGTTATGCTATCGGTGTGGCTCGTCCGATTAATATTTTTGTGGATACTTACGGCCGTTCTCATGTGAACATGACTGATGGCGAGATTGCACGCGTTATCGACCAGCTGTTCGATCTTCGTCCGAAAGCAATCGAGGAACGTCTGAAACTTCGTAACCCGATTTATCAGGAAACGGCAGCTTATGGTCACATGGGACGCGAACCACAAGTGGTAACGAAGAAGTTTTCTTCTCGTTATGAAGGTGACAAAACAGTGGAAGTGGAACTCTTTACATGGGAGAAACTCGACTACGTTGATAAGATTAAAGCAGCTTTCGGTCTGTAAGCTAGTCTGAAAGAGGGTTTATACGATAAGAGCCGCAATCTCACTTCCGTTTTATGGAATTTGGGATTGCGGCTCTTTATTTCTACTAGAAATCACTACCTTTGTTCCATTAAGAAGTAAAACAAGCCGTGAGATGAAAAAGAAATACGACTATTTTATATACTACTTTCCACTATTCGCCTTTTTGTTTATCGGTATGGGTAGTATTTTACTATCTGTTTCTCTATCCTCTTGTTCTTCTTCTGTGAAGAATCCGTTACTGCTTTGTGCCGACTCGTTAATGGAGGTAAGTCCTGATAGTGCGTTATCTATTTTGGAGTCAATTTCCTCACCACAGAAGCTGTCACGTGCTGATAGAGCGCTTTATGCATTGTTGCTTACACAGGCACGGCATAAGAATTATGTACCTTTAGATGATGATTCGCTGATAAAGGCAGCTGTCGATTATTATGGTGACAGAGATAAGAGTTTACGCGCTGCACAGGCTCATTATTATTGGGGCGCCACTTATCGGGATATGGGACGTACCTCCTTTGCGGTAGAAGAATATCTGAAAGCGATTCGACTAATGCCTGAACAAAATGAGTTCTTGGCAATGATATATGATAATTTGGCGGAATGCTATGAGGAAGAAGACTTGGATGATGTAGCAATGGAGGCTTATCGTAAAGCTTATCAGATATTGAAAGGAGGAAGTGAACAGGCGTATCCACTGCGAGGAATTGCAAACGTATATTTTTCTCAGAGTGACAGAGATAGTGCATTATGCTATTATCAAAAAGCTCTTGATTATGCGTTGGTTGTACAAGATTCCAACTTGATCGGACCACTTTATCATGATTTAGCTATGGTCTATTATGAAGAAGAAGATTACATTCAAGCCGATAAATATATATCAAAAGCTATTATAGCATTGGGGCAGGATAGGTCGGCTAATGCTTGTTTGTTGAAAGCAAAAATTATGTTTAATCTGAACGAACTTGATTCTGCCAGCTACTATTTTAGTAAAGATATAGATTTGTTTGATATTTATGGAAAAGCTGTTTGTTATGACGGAATGTATCAAGTAGCAAAGAAACGAGAGGAATGGCGAACTGCAATGGAAAATATGGATGCCTATAAAACTCTTTATGATTCAATTCAGGTGTTAACAGACAATGAAGAACTAAAGCGGCTGATGGATAAACATCAAATAGAAGAACATAAAAGGATATTATCACAGCGTACTAAAACGTTGGTTATAAGTTTAGTCTCTGTTTTTCTTTCTTTGACAATAATATGTGTCTTTTGTTTCATGTGGAATGATAGAAGGAGAAAGAAACGTTATATCGCTTTGCAGCAAGAACTCACTCAGAAACGTGTAGATACTATGCTACTTAAAGAAGAATCTTCTGCATCTAATAAAGAACATAAAATGTCAAAGTTGAGAGAACAACAATTAAAATTGTGTATATCTATGTTTCAATCCACTGATTGTTATAATAAATTAGAAACATTCGAGAAATCGACTCCTAAACAACTGTTAGCTATGCGTGGTTTGAGAGTTGATATGCGTATTGCTATTTGTGAAGCATTTGTTGACGTGATGGTGAACTTGAAAGAATGCTGTCCGTCTTTGACCAATGATGATTTGTTTTATTGCATTCTTTCCTCACTTCATTGTTCAAAGACTGTAATAATGGAGCTGATGAATACTACATCAGATGCTCTTAAGACACGTAAAAATCGTATTAAAAATAAAATGGGTACATATCTATTTGAGCAGGTGTTTAATATTGATAATCTGTAAGATATGCTAAGAATGTTATTACTTATTTTCTATATAGACAGAAGTCTGTTACCATTGTTACCGCATAAAAATCGTTTCTTTTACTCTATCTGTGTACATTTGAGGCGAAATTTTAAACCCACATTATTATGAAAACTAAATTTTTACTTCTTCTATTATTAACTATTTTGCTTCAGGTAAATACATCCTCTTTTGCACGGGAGATGAAATCTGCACGTCAAATTGAATTAAGAACTAAGACTCCGGCACAGCATCGTTCTATTCCTATTACGCCTGTTGCTTTTATTGAGGACGCATTAGTTACTATTGACTTACTTTCTACTGTCCCTACTGCAACAGTTGTTGTGAAAGATGCAGAAGGCAAAGTTGTTTATTCATCTACCGAATGGAATGTAGATAAAATTAATATTGATCTTACCAGTGAGCAAAAAGGTAAATATACTTTGGAAATACAGCTTCCTACGGAAGTATTTTCCGGAGAATTTGAACTGGAAAATTGAAACCTTAGAATCAATCTGTAACTAGAAGATTAACCTGATAATTAACTATACAAAAGCCCCACTATAATATAGTGCATTGTTAAAATGACGATCGGATACCGGCTGACAGGGGAAAGAATCGGCTAATTCTGATTGGGGGACTTGATAACCCTTGTGAAAGGTGTGCAATAAATGTTTGTTATATTGCAGGATGCAATATTAAAATCACTCTTAATTGTTGGTCTGGAGACTGGTAGGGTGTTCGAGTAGTCTGGTGATTCGAACGATAGGCTCATTCAGCAACAATTGCGGTATATCTGTACAGGTGAAATACCTGATAATAGATGTATTCTCTGTGAGAAAGGCTCTTGGGCTTCCGAGTAAGAAGCCCAAGATTGCTTCCGGAGGTAGTGGACAAATACCAAATTTTTTCGTAATTTTGTGCCCATGATATAATAAAATCATGGAGAAACTGATGAACCAGATAAATTCCGTATGCGTATATAGCGCTTCCAGCACTAAAATAGATCCTGTTTACTTTACCGCAGCCGAGACTCTCGGGCGACTGCTTGCCGATCATCATATCCGTTTGATTAATGGTGCCGGCAGTATTGGCCTGATGCGTTCTGTGGCCGATGCGGTGTTGGCGAATGGTGGTGAGGTGACTGGTGTTATTCCTCATTTTATGGTAGAGCAGAACTGGCACCATACAGGCTTGACGGAGCTGGTTGAAGTGGAATCCATGCACGAACGCAAACAGAAAATGGCAGATTTGAGTGATGCGGTGATAGCTTTGCCGGGTGGCTGCGGAACGTTGGAAGAACTGCTTGAAATTATCACCTGGAAACAACTGGGACTCTATCTCAATCCGATTGTGATTCTGAATGTAAACGGGTTCTTTGATCCGTTACTCGAAATGCTTGAAAAAGCAATCGACGAAAACTTTATGCGCCGCCAGCACGGTGATATATGGAAAGTGGCGCAAACGCCGGAGGAAGCTGTGGAACTGCTTTATTCAACGCCTGTATGGGATATCTCCATTCGTAAATTTGCAGCTATATGACGATTGACACTCTCAGCTTCCAGCGCACTACGGATACTCTGTCGCTTTTCCAACAAGGGCAGCTCGGTGGTTCACCGCAATCGACAATAAAGGCGGATAGTGATAGCTTGCAATTGGCACAGATCCATTCTGCGCAGGAAGTCATTTCCGGCTTCGAGGGAACTCCTATCCCCTATTCTCCCCGTACAGATGATGCCATAGCGCTAACCTTGCTGGCTTGTTTCTTCCTTTCTTCCATAGCTTTGGCACGCGGAAAGAAATTTCTTTCCCAGCAAGTAAAAGACTTTGTGCTGCATCGTGAACGGACAAGTATTTTTGATAGTTCTACAGCGGCTGACATGCGTTATCTTCTTGTGCTTGTAGTGCAGACGTGCGTATTGTCGGGGATTACTTTCTTCAACTATTTTCATGATACATCCCCTGCTTTGATGAACTCCGTGTCCCCTCTTCTGCTTTTGGGGATTTATGTGGGTTCCTGTCTTGCTTACTTCTTACTGAAATGGTTGCTTTATATGTTTATAGGTTGGACATTCTTTGATAAAAACAGGACAAATATATGGCTGGAATCTTATTCTACGCTCATATATTATGCAGGATTTGCCCTTTTTCCGTTCGTACTCTTTTTAGTTTATTTCGACCTGAGTCTCACCAATTTGCTCATAATTGGAACCATAATTCTAATTTTTGCTAAAATATTGATGTTTTATAAGTGGATAAAGCTTTTTTTTCATCAATTTGGCGCACTTTTCCTATTAATTTTGTACTTTTGCGCTCTTGAAATACTACCTTGTCTGCTACTCTATCAAGGTATGATTCAAATTAACAATATATTGCTAATAAAATTTTAGGACGTTGAAAATTAAAAAAGTACTAGTGTCGCAGCCTAAGCCTGCGTCAGAGAAATCTCCCTATTACGACATTGCAGAGAAGTATGGCGTAAAAATAGATTTCCGGCCGTTTATCAAGGTTGAAAGTCTTTCGGCGAAAGAATTTCGGCAACAGAAAATTTCGATTCTCGACCACACTGCCGTTATATTCACTTCTCGCCATGCTATTGACCATTTCTTTAATTTATGTACCGAGTTACGTGTGACGATTCCCGAAACGATGAAGTATTTCTGTGTGACGGAAGCCGTTGCGTTGTACATCCAGAAATATGTGCAATATCGCAAACGTAAAATATTCTTCGGAGCTACGGGAAAGATTGAAGACTTGATTCCTTCGATTGTGAAGCATAAAACGGAGAAATATTTCGTCCCTATGTCGGACGTGCATAATGACGATGTGAAGAATTTGCTCGACAAGAATGGTATACAGCATACGGAAGCTGTGATGTACCGTACGGTCAGCAATGATTTTACACCGGATGAAGAGTTTGATTATGACATGTTAGTGTTCTTCAGTCCTGCGGGAGTGACTTCGTTGAAGAAGAATTTCCCTGATTTTAATCAGAAAGAGATTAAGATCGGAACTTTCGGTTCCACTACCGCACAGGCTGTACGTGACGCCGGTCTTCGTTTGGATCTTGAAGCTCCTACGGTGCAGGCTCCGTCAATGACTGCCGCACTTGATATGTTTATCAAAGAAAACAATAAATAAACAGAGTGGGTATATATACTTTGTGCAAGGCCGAAAGGCTGAATAGTAAGATTTTGATCGGAAAGATGTTTGAAGGCGGCGTTTCAAAGTCGTTTTCCATCTTTCCGATACGCGTTGTATATATGCCTGTCGAACAAGGCGAGGCTTCGGCTTCCATACTGATCAGCGTGTCGAAACGACGTTTCAAGCGGGCGGTAAAGCGCAATCGGGTGAAACGTCAGATACGCGAGGCTTACCGGAAGAATAAATCCATCCTGTTGGAATGTCTGCAAGGCCGGGAACAGCATTTGGCAATCGCCTTTATCTATCTGTCGGACGAGCTTACAGCGACTGCCGAATTGGAAGAGAAGATGAAAATAGCGCTTTCGCGCATCTCTGAAAAACTATCCTCATGAAACCTCATCACTCCCGGATATCTACCGCATGGGTATTCGTTACGGGAATTTTGAGAAAGGTATTTTCCTTCTTCCTGCTTGTTCCCATTTATTTTTACCGGATTTGTATTTCACCCCTTACTCCTCCCTCTTGTCGGTTCACGCCTACTTGTTCAGCGTATGCGCTCGAAGCAATTAAGAAACATGGTCCTATCAAGGGGCTTTATCTTGCTGTGCGGCGTATTCTGCGATGCCATCCCTGGGGTGGTTCCGGTTATGATCCCGTGCCTTGAGACAACTGAAACGAGAAATAGGAAATGAAAAAGAAGGTGACTGATATTTTAGATATCCATACTCATAAACAGGAAGTTGATTCCCAAGGAAAATCCATCATCAATTATCCGTTATTGGCAGACTCTCCATTGTATATGCCTCTGGCAGAGAATGTGGAAGTGGCTGTGGGTAGAGGATCTTATTATTCTATCGGTATTCATCCTTGGGAGGTGGGAGAGAGTAGTGTCAGTCAGCAATTGAGCTTTCTTCAACAGCAGCTGCAGAGAAAGCAGTTTGTAGCTGTAGGAGAGGCGGGGCTGGATAAATTGGCAAAAGCTCCGATGGAGCTTCAGTTAGCGGTGTTTAAGGAACAGGTAAAGTTGTCGGAAAAGCTCGGTTTGCCGTTGATTATCCACTGCGTGAAAGCAATGGAAGAACTGCTGGGTGTGAAAAAAGAATTTTGCCCCCAACAACCTTGGATATGGCATGGCTTTCGTGGAAAACCGGAGCAGGTTGTACAGTTGTTGAAGAAAGGGTTTTATCTTTCTTTTGGAGAATATTACCCCGATGAAACAATACAGATAGTCCCCGATGAACGCCTGTTTTTGGAAACGGATGACAGCTTGCTTGATATTGAAGATATCCTGTGTCAGGCAGCCAGGGTGCGTGGGGTAGAAGTGGAAGCGTTGCGTGAGGTGATTCGCCGGAATATCCAAAATGTCTTTTTTAAGGCGTAAGAGTTGTATCTTCCGAGAAAGAGTCGTACTTTTGTCGCACATGGAATTGAAATACAATAAAAACCAAATAATTAAAGAGTAATACGATGAATTTTGTAGAAGAATTGAGATGGCGTGGCATGTTGCAGGACATCATGCCGGGAACAGAAGAGTTGTTAAGCAAAGAGCAGGTGACTGCCTACTTGGGTATCGACCCGACTGCCGATTCGCTACACATTGGTCACCTTTGTGGAGTGATGATCCTTCGTCATTTCCAACGCTGCGGTCATAAGCCGTTGGCACTGATCGGTGGCGCTACAGGTATGATTGGTGACCCTTCCGGTAAATCGGCAGAACGTAACCTGCTGGACGAAGAAACATTGCGTCACAATCAGGCATGCATCAAGAATCAGCTTGCCAAATTCCTCGACTTCGAGTCGGATGTACCTAACCGTGCCGAGCTGGTGAACAACTACGACTGGATGAAAGACTTCACTTTCCTCGATTTTGTTCGCGAAGTAGGTAAGCACATCACTGTAAACTATATGATGGCGAAAGACTCTGTGAAACGTCGTCTGAATGGTGAAGCGCGTGATGGATTGTCATTTACCGAGTTCACTTACCAATTACTTCAAGGATATGACTTTCTTCATTTGTATGAAACAAAGGGTTGTAAACTCCAAATGGGTGGTTCCGACCAGTGGGGAAACATCACTACCGGTGCCGAATTGATCCGCCGTACCAATGGGGGAGAGGTATTCGCGTTGACTTGCCCGCTGATTACAAAGGCTGATGGTGGTAAGTTTGGTAAAACAGAATCCGGAAATATCTGGCTGGACCCTCGCTATACTTCACCTTACAAGTTCTATCAGTTTTGGTTGAATGTAAGCGACTCTGATGCCGAACGCTATATTAAAATCTTCACTTCTATCGAGAAAGAAGAAATTGAAGCATTGATTGCCGAACATCAGGAAGCTCCGCATTTGCGTCTTCTCCAGAAACGTCTGGCTAAGGAAGTTACCGTAATGGTTCATTCCGAAGAAGATTATAACGCAGCAGTGGATGCATCAAACATTTTGTTTGGTAATGCAACTTCGGAAGCGTTGCGTAAATTGGATGAGGATACGCTGCTTGCTGTATTCGAAGGCGTACCTCAATTTGAGATTTCCCGTGATGCATTGGCGGAAGGTGTGAAAGCTGTTGACTTATTCGTTGATAATGCGGCTGTATTTGCTTCGAAAGGTGAAATGCGTAAGTTGGTTCAAGGCGGAGGCATTTCGTTGAATAAAGAAAAGCTGGCGGCTTTTGACCAGGTAATTACGACAGCTGACCTGCTTGATGAGAAATATCTGCTTGTTCAGCGCGGTAAAAAGAACTATTATTTGCTGATTGCAAAGTAATAGCTCATTATTTATTAGGTAGCAAAGTAAAAAAATGAATGAAATATTTGGAGGTTTGCTTGCAAACCTCTATCTTTGCACCGCTTTTTAACAGAAAGCACATAAGTTTGGACTATGGTGTAATGGTAGCACAACAGGTTTTGGTTCTGTTTGTCCAAGTTCGAATCTTGGTAGTCCAACAAAGTAACAGTTTAGAAGATACAAAGCCCCGCAAAACATTTACTTTTGCGGGGCTTTTTGTAGCCTTTAGCGAGTTTTTCACCACAGATTACACAGATTCACACAGATTATAGATATTATTAAGGCAGATCTCCAAAGTTTTCAAACTGTGCCATTATAGCTCTTAATTATCAATACATTAAATTTAATCTGTGTGAATCTGTGTAATCTGTGGTGAAAAGGTGTTTTGATACACCTTTCATGAAGAGCGTTACTTAATAGTGAAGGATGCTTCCAGGTTTGCGTTGGAGTCTCCGCCTATCCATAGTTTGTACTCACCTTTTTCTTGTCCCCAAGTCATATCTTTGCGTGTGAAAGAGAGGTCTTCGGGAGAAAGGTTGAAAGTGACTTTCCGGCTTTCTCCGGCTTTAATCATGATTTTCTTAAAACCTTTCAGTTCCTTTACCGGCCGTGTCACGCTACCCTTCATGTCACGTATGTAAAGCTGTACCACTTCTTCGCCGTCTACATTTCCGGTATTGGTGACATTGACACTGAACTGAAGGGTATCGCCTTCTTCCGCAATGACGGACGAGGGCTGGATATCCGAATACTCAAATGTAGTGTAACTCAGACCATAGCCGAAAGGATAAAGCGGCTCATTCGGACAGTCGATATACCGTGACTTATATTTCTCGCTCGATACCGATTTTAAGCCCATAGGACGGCCTGTATTCTTCATATTGTAATAAAGAGGCACTTGTCCTGTGACCAGCGGGAAGCTCAGTGTCAGTTTGCCGGAAGGGTTGTAGTCACCGCTGACAACTTCTCCCAATGCCGCTCCCGCCATTGTACCGGGATTCCATGTGAGTAGGAGAGAGGATACCTTTTCCGTCACCTCTTTCAACTCGATGGGACGTGCCACAACAAGCAGAACAACGATGGGCTTTCCTGTTGATTTCAGTTTCTCAAGCAGTTGCATCTGTACTTCCGGCAATTTGAGCGAAGTCATGCTGGCTGCCTCACCGCTTTCCTTTTGCGACAATCCCATTGTGTAGAAGATTACATCCGCCTTTTGTGCTTGTGCCACCGCATTTTTGAAGCCATCGGGAATCTCTTCATGTATCCGGCAGCCGGGAGCAAAGTAGATATTCTGTTTTCCATATCTCTCTTCCAGACCTTCCAGGAACGTAACTGTACGTTTCGGTTCCGGAGCCAGTACCCATGAACCCAGCATTTCCCGTTTGTGGTTGGCAAAAGGACCGATGAGCGCAATCTTCTTTCCTTCCTTTACGGGAAGTACGTTATTGTTGTTCTGCAATAATACCATTGACTTTTTTGCCAGTTCTTTGGCGGCCAATAGATTGCTCTCATTGAATATAGTGCTCTTTTCTTTCTCTTCACTGCCGTAGCGGTAAGGATCGTCGAATAGTCCCAGTTTATACTTCATCGTCAGAATCTCCGCACATAATTCGTTGACCGTCTCTTCACGTACAACCCCTTCCTTTACCAGCTTCTCACCATGGAAAAGATAAAGATTATCCACCATGCACATATTCACTCCGGCGTTCATGCCCAAAGAAGCAGCCTCTTCGTCATTGCCGGCAACACCGTGCGCAATCAATTCTTTCACAGCCGTATAATCCGAAACGACAAAACCTTTGAATCCCATCTCTTTTCTTAAAAGATCGCGCATCAGAAAGCTGTTGGCGGTGCAAGGCACTCCGTCGTATTCATTGAACGCACTCATCACGGTAGCGGCTCCGGCGTCAATGGCGGCTTTGAAGGGTGGGAGATAAGTATCCCGCAATTCCCGTTCCGAGATGTCCACCGTGTGATAATCACGTCCTGCCTGCGCGGCACCGTAGGCAATGAAATGCTTTGCGCAAGAGAGAATGGTGTTGTCTTTTGACAAATCGTCTCCTTGATATCCGCGTACCATCGCCGCTGCGATAAGACCTCCGAGATAAGGATCCTCACCCGAACCTTCGGACACCCGTCCCCAACGGGGATCACGGCTGATGTCGCACATCGGGGAGAACGTCCAGTGCAATCCTACGGACGAAGCTTCCTCTGCAGATACTCGTGCAAAACGCTCTATCTCTTCCAAATCCCAAGAAGCGGAGATACCCAGATTGACGGGGAAGATGGTCTTATATCCGTGGATAACGTCGCATCCCAGCAACAAAGGAATTTTCATACGGGTATTCTCCATAGCCAGTTTTTGCAGTCTGTGGGCTTCCGAAGCGTTGAGAGCACCGAACAGATTCCCGCATTTTCCTTCCTTTATCAGTTCCTCAATGTTGTCTATCGAGCCCGTAGGACCTGTAACATTACCTTTGGTGGGATAGATGATCATCTGTCCCAGCTTCTCTTCCAATGTCATTTTCTTTAAAAGAGAATCTACTTTGTGGGCGATTATCTGATCGGAGTTATCAGTCGTGCGCTGATTGCCGCACGACGATAACGTTAATAAGCTAAAAGCAGCTACATACAAAAAATTTCGTTTCATAAGTCTTATCTGTAATATTGGGTTTGTTTCACATTCAGCATATCTGATAACACAGTGGTAGGAATAGGCATGGTATAATTGCGCGGGAGTTCCAGTTTGTTGCAAAGAGGAATCATCGTTCTGAAATTCTCTTTGGTAATCGGGAAATTCGGTTTGTTGATGGCTCCCCACCCGTTTGTATCATTCAGATGTTGTTCTATTCCGTTGAACTCATCGTTTACTTTAGCATCCATAGCTGCCATCATATAGCCCGGATACAACTTATCTATGCGTACCAGTTCATAGTAACGGTTGCTCCATTCAAGTGCTATCTCAAGGCGTTTGTCTTTCCATATCTGTTCCAATAGAGCTGTACCCGATGTTGACGGAGAATCTTTCAGGTTTGCCCGGTGTCGTACCAGGTTCAGCCATTTTACGGCAAGCCCCTCCTCACCGGCATAATAAGCGGCTTCCGCTCCTATCAGTAGCACTTCTCCCATGCGGAGCAACTTCAGGTTACATCCTCCTAAGTTCGTTTGCGGAGTATCACCTGTTCCTACCGGTTTCTCCTGTGCGGCTTTCCGTGAATAGCGGTTCGGCCATCCGGCAACCAATAAGTTCTTGTTGTTGAAGGCTACCCCGTTTATCTGGTCACCGTTTATTTTTCGGAACGGACTGCTGTTCTCGGGATGTTTCATACCGCTGAGCGGGTTAGTGACCCCGAACAGGACGGTTCCGAAGTAACGGGTATCGATAATTTCTCCCGTGCTACCGTCCGTTTCATACTGATTGATGAGATTCAGCGTAGGGGCTACACGTCCGTATCCGTTGTATGATCGGGGTTGGGAAGGCCGCCATCCGGCGAAGCGGGTATCTCCGGTAGAGGTGGACTCCGTACCTATCTCGAACAAGGACTCTGAGCAGTAATTGCCTGCCCTGCGGAATATCTCTTCAAAGTTATTATGTAGCGGATAGTCCTCTTCCATTGCTTTCACTATTTCCACAATCTCCTCATAGCACTTGTCCGCTTTCTCCTGATCATGATTGAAATAAATCTCGTTGGCCGCCTGATATAATAAGGCCTTTGCCAGCAAGCCTTGTGCTGTTCCCAGATGAGCACGTCCTTGCCAGTCGGTAGTGTAAAGCTCCGTCCATTCCTGTTTGGTGGGAATATACTTCACGGCTTGGCGCAAGTCCTCCACAATATAGTCATAAAGCTGTGTCACAGACTTGTCATTGGTCAGCCGGGCATATTCGGCAGGAGTGATGTCTCCCTCTTCGGGCAGGATAACCACCTCTCCGAACGTATTGACAAGCATCATATAGAAGAAAGCGCGCACTACTCTGTTCTCGGCAATCAGCCCGTTCTTATATTTGTTCATGAACTCATCAAAGTAGCTTTCCAGTGCGCGTATATTGATATTTGTGCGGTCTATTCCCTTGTAACTTGCCGTCCATATATCATTGATATAATTGGTGGAAGAAGGAGTGATTCCGTAGAAGTTCTGAAACTGATTATACAAGCGGTTGTGCGTGATTCCTCCGGCGTCGCTGAGTATGGAACCCCTCAATGCATTATCCGAAGCGATTTCTCCCATAGTACTGAAAGCATCGCCTTGCCCTTCCCCTAATGTGAGTATGGCACTGTAAACAGACGAACTGAGTTTGATAGGATCGTTCAGCGATACGGAGGGGGTCATATTATGTGCCGGTTTATCCAGAAAGTTATCCATACAGGAGGATAAGAATCCGGCAAGCAGACCGGTCATCACGGTGGTTATAATGATTCTTTTGTTCTTCATGATTCTTGTTTTTTATCGTTTAGAAAGAAAAGGAAGTACCTACTGTAAATGTACGGTTGTCAGGGTATAATCCGAAATTATCGATACCGCCCCTGTTGGCATTGCCCGTAGCGCCGATATGTGTCTTATATCCCGTTGCTTTGGTGAACGTATGTAAATTGGCTCCCGACAGGAAAATGCGGGCGTTCCTCATACGAATCTTTCTCAGCAGCTTGTGGGGGAAAGCATAGGAGAGCTGCACATTGGCAATGCTCAGGTAGTCTCCGTCCTCAATGAAATAGCTGCTGTCCATAGATGAGGCGTCTCCACGTACAAACACACGCGGGATATGATAAGATGTACCTTCACCGTGCCACGCACCGAGCATATCGGTTGTGAAGTTCTGTTCATTCTGGCGGTACTGGGTGCGTCGGTTATAAATCTTATGCCCCAGTCCGCTGGTGAGGTCTACTATAAGCGTGAACCCCTTGTAGGAGAATCTTGCATTGAACCCAAGCTGTACTTTCGGGATATAAGAACCCAGATAAACATAATCGTTGGTATCGATCACTTTGTCACCGTTCACATCCTCAAATATCAGTTCGCCCACACGTGTGCCGCTTATATGGGGCAGACTTGCCAACTGTTCGTCATTCTGGAAGACCCCGACAGCTTTGTATCCCCAGAAGCTGCCGATAGGATAGCCCTCCATTGTACGGTTGGGAGCATTGCTGATACCACCGATATTATCGTTGATTTTCTTCACATTGTTCTTGACGGTAGAACCGGTGAAAGTGAACATACTGTTTACCTTTCCCAATTTAGGAGAATAGGCTACATTCCACTCGAATCCTTTGTTGGTTACCGTTCCGATATTGCTTGTCACGTTAAATTTCGACGGCTGAATCAGTAACGGCATCATAACCTTCGATGTCTCTTTGTGGAACCAGTCTACCGATACGGAGAGAAGATTGCGGAAAGCGGCGAAGTCGATTCCCAGGTTGAAAGATTTCATTTCTTCCCACGACAGGGTAGTGTCGTACATCAATCGCAGTGCGTCCGTAGAATAAATGCTATTATTAGGTCCCGTTACGATATTCATGCTGTTGGCGTAGAGTGTCTGCGCATTGCTCACCCCTTTATCGTTGCCGACTACTCCGTAGCTCGCTCTGAGTTTCAGTTTGTCCAGCCATCGCGTACCTTTCAGGAAATTCTCTTCGGACATCGTCCAGCCCAGTCCCAATGACGGGAAGAACCCGTAGCGATTGTCCTTGGGATAAGCGGAAGAGCCGTCCACACGTCCGGTAGCTATAACATTATAACGTCCTTTCAAGGTATAGGTGATACGTCCGAGATAAGACACATAACTCTTTTCCGAGCCACCGTCCTCACCGGTAACGCTTGTTCCCTGTCCTGCGTACCATAAGTTCTGGTTCTTCCACGCTTCCCACGGAAGCCCGGTAGCAAACAGATTGGCATACTGTGTGCGATAATATTGCATGGTGAATCCACCCATAACTGTCAGCCGATGATCTTTCTTGTGCAGATTGTATGTCAGCGTGTTTTCCAACTGCCATGAATTGTTGTTGAAACTGTTGTGAGTCAGTCGTGATATCTTGTAAGGCGAATTGGAGTCTTCCACGTTCTCCATGAAAGCCGGAAGGAAAATCTTCTCTTCCCCGTTGGCATAAGTTGTAGAGAAAGCAGTCCGGAACTTCAACGGCTTGATGATATCCCATTCCAGAAAATAATTACTGTTGAACCGGTTCGTTTTCCGGTAGCGGTCGTGCGTATAGTAGAGCAGGGCATACGGATTGTTGTCTCCTCCGTTGAAGTCGTTCTCACTATCACTGTCCCCTGTCAGATTGTACACGGGGGCATTCGGCAATCGTTTTCCTGTGAGTGAGAAAACGTTGTTGTCCACCCCTCCCTTATCGTCCGTGGTAAAGATCATATTCACCCCTATTTTCAGATTCTTGTAGAGCTGATAAGAAGCGTTGACTTTGGCATTCAGGCGTTTGTAATCAGTATATTCTATTACACCCTCCTGATGCAGATAACCCAGTCCGGCATAGAAGTTGGCTTTCTTTGTGCTGCCCGATACGCTAAACTGATAATTGCCCGTCAATGCCGTGCGGTTGGCGAGATCCTGCCAATCGGTACCTGCGCCTGCCGTCTCCCAATCCGGATAAGGAATGGAGTTGATAGCGTCCGCATTCTGATAATTGTCCGCCAGATACTCCAAGTTGCGTATCTGCTGGTATTGGCTTGTGTTGGCGAGTGGCAGCAAGCGTTCCATCTCTGCCAGAGAGAAGCTAGCTGATGCGTTCACACGGGTGACACCTTGCTCACCGGAACCCTGCCGGGTAGTGGCGAGAATCACTCCATTGGCTCCTCTCGAACCGTAGATAGCGGTAGCCGAAGCGTCTTTCAATACCGTGATAGATAAGATATCGTTCGTATTGATGGCATTCAGTTCGTCCAATGTCATGAACTGCCCGTCTACAACACAGATAGGTTCGGAATCATTGTACGAACCTACACCGCGTATACGGACAGAAGCCGTTGCACCCGGCTCGGAAGTGCCCAATACTTCCATTCCGGGAATCTTGCTTCCGATAGCGTCAAGCAGATTGACAGTCGGTATTTCGCTCAGCTCTTTGCCAGAAAGGGTGGAGATTGCTCCTGTCAGGTCTTCTTTCCGTTGCGAGCCGTAGCCTACCACTACTTCCACCTGCTCCAGTTGGTTGACTGCCGGTTCCAGTTGTACACGGAGTTTGCTCCGGCCTTTCAGCTCTATTTCCCGTCTTTCATAACCGATGAAAGAGAAAACTAATGTAGCTCTTGGACCTGCTTTGATGGCGAAGTCTCCGTTTACTCCGGAGGAAGTGCCCCGTTGGGTTCCTTTCACTTGGATGGATACGCCGGGAAGCGGTTCTCCCGCTTCGTCGAGCACCACTCCACTGATTTGAATATTCTGCGCTTGCAACAGACTTGCCATTACAAGCAGGCAAATCGTAAACAGCGTTCTATACATTGGACTGAAATACATATTGTTCTTCATACTTTTCTGAGTTTAAGACTACTAAGGTGATTATAATTACTCCATGCAACGCTGAGGAACCTTGTACTGCTGTTGCAGTCTGGTGAGTTCCTTTTTCAGCTCCGCCGTTATTTTCTCCGTTCCTTTCCGACCGTAGATATTGTGCATTTCCATCGGGTCATTTTTCAGATCGTAGAGTTCCCATTCCTTATCCTGATAGAAATACATCAGTTTATAGCGCTCTCCCTTTACTCCGTAATGCTTGTGAACACTGTGGAAACCGGGGAATTCATAGAAGTGGTAGTACAGGTACTTTCTCCAGTCCGGAGTTTTCTTGCCCTCCAGCAATGGGAGGAATGATACGCCCTGCATCTCTTTCGGGACATCAATACCGCACATTTCCAGGAAAGTGGGAGCGAAGTCTATATTCTGTGTCAGTTTGGTGATATGCGTGCCCGCTTTGATTTTCGGAGGGAAGCGCATCATCATCGGCATTTTCATGGATTCCTCGTACATAAACCGCTTGTCAAACCAGCCATGTTCGCCGACGTAGAAGCCTTGATCGCTGCAATATACAATGATTGTATTGTCGAGCAATCCCTCTTTTTTCAGATAATCGAGCGTCTTGCCTATGCTTTCGTCAAGGGAAGCGATGGTTGCCATATATTCGCGCGCATACCGTTGATACTTCCAGAGAGCGAGGTCTTTGCCTTGTAAATCGCGTTCCCATAGAGAGTTGTTCTTCTCACGATAGTTATCGTTGAAACGTTTCCATTGTTCGGGTGTCATACGACGGTTGAGGTGCTTCCACGGATCGAAGCGCAGCGAATCGCTACCTTTGGCTACGTTCATTTTCAGGTCGTGCCCTTCGTACATATCACGGTAGATATTCATTTTCTGTTTCTGTGCCGCTTTACGTCCTTCGTAGTCGTCGAAGTAGTTGGCGGGCACAGGGAAGTCCACATTGTCATAAAGATGATAGTGACGTTCGGCAGGCCACCAGTTGCGGTGCACGGCTTTGTGGTTCATCATCATAAAGAAAGGCTTGTTCCGGTTGCGGTGTTCCAACCAGTCTATGGTCTTTTCGGTGATAATGTCCGTCACGTATCCGTCTATGCGTACCGTATCGTTCTCGGTGATGAAGTCGGGGTTGTAGTATTCTCCCTGATCGTTCAGGATAGTCCAATAATCAAATCCGGTAGGCTTCGTCACCAAATGCCATTTACCGATCAGAGCGGTCTGATAACCGTTCGCCTGGAATATCTTCTGTACCACTAGTTGCGAGCCGTCGAACTTGTTTCCGTTTCTCATAAATCCGTTGGCATGGCTATGCTTTCCGGACATTACCGCAGCGCGGCTGGGACCCGACAGGGAATTGCAACAATAATTGGCTTCGAAAAGTGCGCCTTCGTTGGCTATCCGGTCAATGTTCGGAGTAGGTGCCAGGCGTGAGAATTCGGAGCCGTATGCACTGATGGCCTTCTCTGCATGGTCGTCCGACATAATAAAGAGAATGTTGGGAGCGGACTCCTTCGCTTTGTCTTGCGCATGAGTGCCGGCAAGTGGGAGTAGGGGAATCACTGCTCCTAATAATAGTTTGTTCTTGGCTACTGTTTTCATAAGTTCCATTAATTTTTCGTTGTGATGCAAAGGAAAGAATTGTTCGGCAAGGCATAAAAACAAACAGTGCCATTTGGTTACGTCAGACCGATTTTTCTTAGGAAAACAGCTACTACATCACTACTTCACTTTTCTTTTTCTATCTGATAAACAGTTGATAATTAATGATATGTGATTACCCTATTTATAAAACATGAAAGTAGTCCGTATGCTTAGATATCAATGAGAAACTGTACCAGATCGACGCTTGAATCCAGTTCCATCTTTTTTCTGAGACGGTATCTGGCTGTTTCCACCGCGCGCACTCCTATGTTCAGCATATCCGCCATGTCTTTGGTACTCATATTCAGGCGTAGCAAGGCACATAATTTCAGGTCGTTCGGTGTCAGTTCGGGGAAACGTTGCCGTAGATTCCTGAAGAAGTGCTCATGAATCAGATCGAAATTAGAGAGAAACAGGTCCCATTCCTTGCCTTTGGTGGTGGCGTTGTCTATCATATCTATCAATTTCTGATAGTATTTATTGGGATATTGGCTGCCCAACATCCGTTTATGGCTCTCTATCTCCTCCTTGATGGCGAGCAGTATCTTGTTGTTCTCTATAATCGTCATGGTCGATTGCGTCAGTTCCTTGCCTTTGAACTGTATTTCGTCATTGAGCCGTTTGTTTTCAAGTTCAATGATTTGCTGTTCGCGCTCTTTGATGATATGTTGCTGTTGGCGCAGCGTTCTCCGGCGTACGCCTGCATAGATAGCAACGAAGATGATTGCCAGCAGACAGAAATAGCCGATATAGGCCCATGAACTCAGATACCACGGCGGAAGGATACGGAAAGCGAAAGAAGCGGTGGCTACAGCTATCCCTTTCTCGTCGATAGCCCTGCACTTCAGGCAATAGTCGCCTGCCGGGAGCCGTTGCATATTAATGGAAGGCGTGTTCTGCTTTTCCTGCCAATGCTTTTGGATACCGTTCTCTTCCAGTTTGAACTGAAAATAGATGTCTTCATTATAGGCAGGATAAGCCACCTGCACGTCCAGACTGTTAAAGTCGGAAGTCAGCAGGCACGGAGTGTCTCCGTTGCGTACGGGCAGGCTACGTGTCTCGTCTTTCAGTATATTGTAAGAGGTGATATGGCTGAAAGTCATTTCCTGATTGAGAGACGGACGGCTGTCCTCCGGCTTGTTGGGGATAAGCACGAGTACATTCTCCGCACATAAGATGGAGTGCTCCGGTGTGATGGGGACGATACTCTCGAAATCCTTGTGCATCCGCAGATTATAACTGTCAAACAGCAATACTCTCTCTATGACCGGTGCTTCGGAAGCCGACATATTGACCAGTGCCACTCCCATATCGGTGATGAACCAGTAGTAAGTGTTGTCCACCTTCACAATCTGCTTGGTGTGGGCTATGAACTCCAGATGGGTATTCAGCCGGTCGTACGGAACGATGGAGTCCGACAGGTCATTATACGTGTAGAACTGTTTTTCGTTGGTAAATACGATTCTTCCGCCGACATTGAAAACACCGATGTGCGTCCGGCTTGAGTCTCCGATACAGGAGATGAATTCGTTTCCGGTGAAGCCCGTATGGTTCCGGTTCATTTTCAGCTTGTATATTCCCTTGCGTGTATGCGCTACCCAAAGGTTTCCGTTATTATCGAACTCCATGTATCGCGGATAACCGTTGAAGTTGTTAAGGCGCTGGCGGAACAGGTAGCCGCCATCCGGTTCTACATCATAAAGGTTGATGGAATTATAACTGCCCAACAGGAAGCCTTTTCGCTGTTGCGGGTAATGAATCTCCGTTCCCGCCAATGCTCCTCCTGTGGGATACATCTCGGTCAGGCGGTTTTGCCTATCCAGCAGGTAGGTCGCTTTGCTATGCCCGATGATAAGTCCTTCTTCGGTTTTGAGCAGTTTCTGTACGTAGCCGCTTGGCAAGTTCATCTTTTCCGGCGAGAAATTCTGTTCCTGAGTCATGAATTCCCCTGCTTTTATTCGCCATAAACCTTGATTGGAGGCGATGTAGAGGTAGTCATTCCATAGAGCGGCATCAAAGATGGAGCCGATACTTTGTTCTTTCAGGTAGTGGAAAGAGAAAGAATCATTGACAAAGGCGAGTGAAAGTCCCTTCTCCAGTCCGATCCAGATATTGTTGGCCTTGTCTTTAAAGAGTGACAAGACGGTATTGTGCTGCAACTTGTTCCGATGATCCAGTTTGTAAAGCAGGTTACCTTGCGGGGTGAAACAGAGCAGGCCGTTACTGCGCGTTCCTGCCAGCAGATTGCCGTTCTCCGCATAAAGAGCTTCGTTATTGCCGATGATATCCGGTGTTTTGTTGATGGTCGACTGCGGGATGTATTTCCCTTGATCGTAAATCCAGAATCCTTGATTTTCTGTTTGGATGAGCAAACGGTTGCCTTCATACGGCAATATACTGCGGACAGGGCTTTGGAAAGGGGCGGAGGAGGTGGGCAACTTGGTAAGGTTGTTCTTCTCCAGCAGATAAAGTTCGTCCTGAATCACCGCGTAGATTTGGTTATTGACTTTATAAAGGCGTTGCATCATGTTTTTCATCGGATAGAAAGCTATCTTCTTCGATTGGGTATCGAAAGAGAAATAACCGGCAAAAGACTGGAAGTAAATCAGGTTTTCGTCCTGTTCGATACTCCATATATCCTTGTTCTTCAATTCCTTGTGTTGGAACAAGCCGGAGATGGAAGTGTAGACTAGTTTGCCATATTCGTTTCTTTCAAAGTAACCGAACTCTTCGTAGCTGCCGATATAGATACGGTCGTCCGGAGAGATATAAAGGGAACGGATGGTTCGGTTCTCGTTGGTGGTGTATGTCTGCCATGTTTTCCCGTCGTAACAGACCAGGCCGTTACGGTTGGCTACATAAATAATACCTTTGCTGTCTTGTCCGATGTCCCAATTCTGGCACATCACTTCCTTATTCGTGAAGTTTCTGACGAATGGAATAGAGACTGCCAGAGCGTTGGCAGAGGTTAATAATACGATAATGAGCGCATAAATGTATTTCATAGTTCCAATATCATATAGGGGATTCCTCGACAAAAATACAAAACTTTGGGTAGGATGCAATGTAGAGCGCGAAAACATTTGTAATATATGTCGGCTTATTTTAGGCGGAATCTGCATATCTGTAGGAGTAAACATCCGTATATAAACTTCCGCTCTACTGCTGCCAAACTTCCTTTCAATAGGAACTAAACTTCTTTTCTACCGCACATAATCTATAAACGAAGGCTTCGTTTTTAAAAATGAAAGTTCTGTTTTTATAAACAAAGCCTTTGTTTTTATAAACGTAACTTGCGTTTATAGATTACTAGTGCGGGATTCTAAGTTTATGTTCTATTGAAAGGAAGTTTGGCAGTAGTAGAACGGAAGTTAGTTACTAGTAGACGGGGAACAATCTCCCCGTTTACTGAAACTAAACCTACTCTGTCTTACTGACTTCTTCCCCGTTCTTGTATGCCTTACCCTTTTCAGAGGTGACGGTAGAACCTTCCAAGTTATAATTGTCGTTGTCTTTGAATGACTCGTTAAAGCCTTTGGTGGTAGTTGCATCTTTACTCCAGCCGATTGCGTAACAGATGATTGCATCTTTGTTGGTGTTATAAGTCTTCGCAGATAATATTCCCGACATTTGGGAAGATGTAGCGGGAAGTTCTGCCAGTAAACCGGGAGCGGCATTTCCCAAGAATCCGCCAAGCCATGCAGTTCCTGTCTTAGATTCAGTAGAGATGGTGGAACCTTGTATAACTACACATTTGGCATTAGCCATACCATTTATCGCCGGATTTGATACCATGCCTCCAATAATTCCTCCTGTGTGAGCATTGTTTGTACCTTGATTATCTACCTTTATATCTCCTTTGTAGGATAAATCGCAGCCTGCTACTGAAGAACTGCTTGTCAGTTCACCGATTATTCCTCCGGTTTTTATATCGCCTTTGACTGTCGCCTTTACGGTGATGTTGACTTCCGAACGGATATTCCCGGATAATATAGTGCTGTTTGCTGCTTGTCCGATTATTCCTCCCGTTTGAGTGGCATCTGTTGCTGTAATATCAATAGAACCTGTAACTGTCAGATTCATGATTTTAGCGGATTTGGTATGGGCGAAGAATCCGATTCCTTTTGAAGTGCTTACTGCAGAAATCTTCATGTCGCTTATTGTTTTGTTATTACCATTCCATGTACCGGCAAAAGGGAGTGTACTGCTTCCGATAGGTTCCCAATCTTCTCCGTCGAGGGAAATATCAGCATCTAGTTTAAAGTGTTTTCCTGCAAAGTCTTTACCGGCCTCTTTTGAATCACGACTGATAGCCCGCAACTGTGCAGCATTCGTAATAATCCAAGGACTTGTTTCTGTTCCTTCCCCTGTCTTGGTATAATCTTCATCCGGTTCCGGCTCCGGTTCTTCCTCTTTGGCTACGGTCACTTCGAGCGTATACTGCTGTCCTTTTTCAAAAGCAACACCTTCGAGCGTACCATTATAGACTTCGCCACTTTCATCTGTAACCGCTATTGCTAACTGCTTGCCGCTTAAATTGACAGGAAAGAGGAGTACGTTTGCTTCCAATTGCTGCAAAGCCTCGAAGTCTTTCAGATTCAGTGTCACCTTATTAGTGCTCTCATTCGTAACAAACTTAAAATCTGCGGCAGAAGTCGGATAATTGTTACAATTAACCGATTTGATAAGATTCTTGCCATTGGTGCTGATATCCACAGTTGTCGGGATGACCTCTGCGGGCAATGTGATCTTTAATGTCAGGATAGCCATTTGCGGTTGGAATTCAATCGTATTGATAGCACCGTTCTCGAAGGCGCTGACACCGTACATATAGTAGAATGCTGACAAATGGTCTTTCGTCGCATTCCCTTTCTGGGTAAGAACGTTTTGGGTATCGGTCGGATCTGTACCGGGAGCGAGTAGGGGAGTACTTGCTGCGTTTGCTTTCTCTTTGGCTTTTCCTGCGGGATAGAAAGCACGGATATAATCACCCTCTTCCGGTGTGGGGAACGCTTTTTTGACCGCTTCAAATGTTGCCTCGCTCACTTGCGAATCTTCGGTATAGAAGAGATTCTTCTCGGAATCGGCTTTCTTTGCATATAAAGCGATGGTATTGTCGGTATTCCATAGCATAGGTTCAGGTATAATAGCCTCAACGGTGGTTATTCCTTGGCTGCTGCCGCCCTGTGCGGAATCGTCATCGTCGGAACAGCTGCTGATAAACAGTGTAGTGGCCAATGCTATGGAACATTGGATAAAATTGATAGTTTTCATGATAGTAAATTGATAGGTTATTGATTATAGCTTGTCTCCGATCTCGTTTTGAGTCTTTCGGAGTGTTTCTTTTAATTCGTTTATCACTTTCTGATACTTCTTGTTGTTGTATTGGTCCGTCATCTCGTGAGGATCGTTCTGTAAGTCGTAGAACTCCCATACAGGCTGGAAATTGGGCTTGTCGATAGAACCTTTCGTTCCGCATGACTTTCCGTAGAAATAAATCAGTTTGTAGCGGTCGGTGCGCAGTCCGTAGTGGGCGGGGATGTTGTAACCTTTGAAATTCATCCAATAACGGTAGTACGCTGTCTTTCTTGCATCGGGAGCTTCCTTGCCGTTTAGAGAAGCGGAGAAACTTCTGCCGTCCATATAGTCGGGAGTCGATATGCCTGCATACTCGAGAAGCGTTGGAGCAAAGTCAATGTTCTGTACGAAGGTCTTACAGGTAGTGTGCTTCGGTATTCTTTTCGGGTAGCGGATTACTAATGGCATACGTAATGCCTCTTCGTACATCAACCGTTTGTCTACGAGCCCGTGCTCACCCATGTAGAAGCCTTGATCGGAAGTATAGACGATGATGGTGTTGTCCAGTTGTCCGTTCTTTTCCAGATAATCGAGCAGGCGGCCTACATTCTCGTCTATTCCGGCGATGCAGGAAAGATAGGTGCGGATGTACTCTTGATAAGCGTCTTTCACTCTGTCTTCTTTGGGAATTTCCTTGTTGGCAAACCGCCCTCCGGAAATCTTATTGTGCACGGACTTCAGTATAGGACGGCTGTCGAGGTTCTCATACAGGTTGTCCGGTTCGGGAAATACAACGCCTTTGTACAGGTCTTTGTGTCTCTCTGCCGGAGTGAATGGGGTATGAGGCGCTTTGAAGTGGCACATCAGGAAGAAAGGTTTGTTCTTGTCCGCTTGCTCCATCCAATCGATACATTTGTCCGTGATGACATCCGTACAGTAACCTTTGGTGCGTACGGCGTGTTTCACGTCGAAAGGAAGTCCGCTTTCCATAAAACCGGGATTCTCGTATTTGCCTTGTCCGGGCATGACACTGTAGAAGTCGAAACCTTCGGGCTGTGTGCCGATGTGCCATTTGCCTACGATGGCAGTCTGATAACCGTTCTTTTGGAGTTCCTTTGCCATAGAAGGATGTCCGGCGGGAAGTTCATCGGCGAGGGTATATACTTGGTTGTGATGACTGTATTGCCCCGTCAGGATAGCCGCCCGGCTGGGAGTGCTGATGGAATTGGTGACAAAGCAGTTCTCCATCTTGACTCCTTCGTTGGCTATACGGTCGATATTGGGAGTTTTCACATAGTCTTTCAGTACTGAGGCGTATACACCGATGGTCTGGAAAGAATGGTCGTCGGACATGATATAGAGTATGTTCGGCTTGCCGTCGGCGGCAAAGGCGGCTACAGCGCTCAAAGACAGGGCTGCCGTGCTTATACCCGTTTGAAGGAATGAAGTTTTCATCGTAAATTAATGTTTAAAGTATCTATTCGTTTATTGTCTTTGTACATATCCAGGCTATATGCGCGCTTACTCCATCGGTCGTAAGGGAGTTGCAGCACATTGATTCCCTGCTTTATCTCGTCCGGAGTGACTTTGCGGACTTTCTCTTCACAGTTGATTGTAAAATAGATGTCCGCTGAGGCTGCGTCAGACCAGTATCGTATGTTGTAATTCTCTGTATCCGGATGAGCGGTCAGATCGACGGCTCCGGTCTGGAGATTGACAGGGTTCTGGCAGAATCCTTCAGGATAAGTCACCGCCTTGAATCCGGCCGCTTCAAGTCCCTGTCGGATAGGTTCGCTTTGCAGGGCTAGTTTCCATATCAATCCGCTGCGGTAATTCTCGATGACGGATACGACGGGCATTACGGAAATGGATAAATATCGGGAGTCTGCCCAAGCCAAACTTCTGTTGTAGGCATCCGCAATGCCGTAAGTTCCTTGTAGGCGGGGCGTTTCATAGAGCGAGCGAATGACTTGCAGGGCATAGAACGGAGTGACGGGAATTGTTCCCATAGCTCCTGTGGTGCAAATCGTACCGTCGTCGCGGCTCTCGCCGGGTGCACGGCCTTTGTATCCTAAAGGCTCCGGTCCGTAGCAAGCGCTCAATCCCCAGTTGTATTCGTCGTACAGATACTCTTTCGGAGCGTCGTTCAGACTATAATGGCGGTTTATCAGCGCATGGTTGGTGCAGAACTCCCAATAATCTGCATAGTTATCCTGATATAAAAAAGGGTTTATCCATAGGAACGGATGCTGCGTGGTGAAGAGCGGGCCGCCTTTTTCTTCTCCGCCCAGCTCGAACGTATATCCGTAGGTGGTACGGCCTGCATTGAAGAACTTCTTTCCCCGCCATCCGTTGGTATACACATCTTCCGTAACAGCATATTCTTCGGGAGCGGAAAGCGCGAGCAAGTAAGTGGGCAAGGCTTCGCAAGGACCGGTTATCTTGAGTGGAGCAAAGCCTAAGTCCTTATCCCATGCCCAATACAGCGTCTTCTCTCCGTTGGTGTAGAAGTTCCAGTCTATTTCGTTGTGGAACTTGCTGACAAAAGCCCTTGCTTCGGTTTCCGTTGCATCTTCCGAGTTGAAGTATTCGGAGCAGATGAATAGTCCCATCATCATAAAAGAAGTCTCCACCAAATCGCCTGCCGACTGTTGTTTCTGATTGAAAGGCAGGCCTGTCCCCGTCTTTCCGTCCATCCAATGCGACCATGCTCCGTGATAGCGTTCGGCCTTATTGAGGAAAGTACACATATCCAGAAAACGCTGTGCTCCTTCCTTGCGGGTGATCCAGCCATGTTCTACGGCAACGGGAATGGCGGTTGCCGCATATGCCGACCCTGCCAATGCCACTGTGTTTGTGGAGCGTTCCGTTCCTATCAGCGCCATTTTGCTGTCTGCCTGACAGTTCTCGTAGAAGAAGCGGAAGTATCCCCGCTGTATATCGGTCAACGTCTGCCTTTGCTTCTCAGGAGTATATTCCAGCGAATCGGCAAAGTAGTTCCCTTCCGGAACAGTGGGGACAGACGGTGTCTCCGGTTGTTCCGGTGAATGGAAATCCTGCCCGTCCAAACAGCTGGACAAGACGGTGACGGCTGTCAGGAGAAGACAAAGTATCGGTTGATGGCTCATCATTCAATCAGAGGGAATTAATTCAGTTGGACTTTTACTTCTGCTTTCGGTTGGCCATTTTCCTGCAGACGGATGATACAGCGTTGCGTATCTTTCAATCCGCTACGGTCGAACGAGAGTTGGTTGAGACCTTTCGGGTACTTCTTTGCGGGAATCTCCGAAAGCACTTTGGTGCCTGCCTCATTGCAGATTTGGAATGACACTTGTCCGGCTTCCTCCAGATAGAAATCCAGTTCGTACATTTTGCGGTCGGGGTGACGGAGCATATCGTAGTAGCCCGTGCGTGTGTCCGCAATGGCATACGGGAAACCTGTGGGATGGACGGGCAGATGAATGCCTGCTTTTTCCATACCTTTCTTGATGTCGGGATGATTGGCGAGCAGCTTCCATAGGAAACCACTGCGGTAGTTCTCTATCATGATAACGATAGGGGCCTGGTCGATGGCGATTCTGCCTTTGAAATACCAGTCGTCTACAAGGCTGTAGCCGTCTCCGAATCCTCCCGGAGTGTGCAGCTTCGGGCAGTTATAATGCAGGTTGAGCAACATCTGTATGGAATAGAAAGGCGTGTAAGGCATGGACGAGAGGGCGGCGGTAGGAGCTATCACGCCATCATCCCGTTTTGGAGTGCGTGGCTTGTACCCTTTCTTGACGGGCTGGTTCGGTCCGGAACCGGCACTTAGTCCCCAGTTGAACGCGTCATACCGGTATTCTTTGGGAGCCATTTCCATACAATAATGTCTGTGTATCATGGCGTGGTATGTTCCATATTGCTGATAGTCTACGTATTCATCCTGCATCGTTTTGGGGTTTATCCCTAGAAATGAATAATGGGACAGGAACAGAGGACCGCTCAATTGGGCTCCCATGACAAAAGGATAACCGTAATGCACACGGTTAGGTTTGCATATCTTTCCGTTCTGTTGCCATCCGTTCTTATATATATCGGCACCGATGGCGTACTTGTCCGGTGCACCCAAAGCAAGAATGTAGGTCACCAGCGCTTCATTGTATCCATGTAGCGGTAAGGTATACGCTCCGTTCGTGCGTTCCCACAGCCAATATAATTCTCCGTTGTGCACGAAATCGCTCCATTGTATGGTCTTGCGGAAGCTGTCTACCGTTTTCCGTATCTCTTTTTCTACGGAATTGTTTTCTGTCAGGTAAGCTTGGGCGGCATACAACCCCATCATCATAAAGGAAGTTTCTACGAGATCTCCGGCTTCTATCTGTTTGCCAAACTTCACGGGCTCACCTTCCGCGTTCATCCAATGCGACCATGCGCCTTTGATGCGGTCTGCCTTGTTGAGATAGCGTACTAAGGACAGGATACGTTTGGCGCCCGCTTCGCGGCTAATCCATCCCCGCTCTATTCCTGTCAGTATTACCATGACGCCAAAACCGCTTCCTCCGGTAGTCAGATTCTTGTTGTTGACGTTGGCGCTGGCATGAATCATACCTGTCTGCTTGTTGGCAAACTGCCAGAAATGATTGAATGCGGCACGCTGTTCCTGCTCCAGCACTTTGCGTACGGAGTCGGGTTCGTATGAGAAAGTCGAAGTAGCCCGTGCGGGTGTTGCTGCATACCCTGATATATATAGGCTGCACATCAGAAGAAGACTGAATACTGTTTTCGTTAATAGGGAGTGATTCATAGCTTTTTATTTTTTGAGCAAAGTAAAGCTTTTCTTGCTTTCTACTCAAATTCCGGACGTCGTATCGAATACGTCAGTATGAAAAAAGAGAATCTTTTTACTACTATTTCTATACTACATTGGTAGATAAGTGATTGTGTATGAGTTATGTGTATCTGCTATTTGTCCTTTTGCAGCCTGATTACTCATTTGCTGTTTTAAGTGGAAGTATGAATAGAAAACGTGCTCCTTTTGTGTAATTCTTATCTATTTTCACCTCACCATTCAGGCGGTCGGCGATGAGACGGCATATATTCAGACCCAATCCCGAGCCTTGTTTGAACTCATCCAGTTTCTCGAAACGTTCGAAGATAGTGTCCTGCTTATCGGCAGGTATGCCCGGTCCGGTATCGGTGACGGAGAATGTAATCTTTCCGGGATTCTCGGATGCGGAACAATGGAGATGTATCTCGCCTTCTTCCGTATGTTTTTCCGCATTGGTGAGGAAGTTAATGAGGACTTGTTGCAGGCGTTTTTCATCCGTTAGGATGGAGAAATCATCCGCCACGTCGGATGTGTAATGAAGTTCCACTTCGCCCGGTTTGCGGTGCGTCACGGAAGAGAGTACCATCTGGCAAGTCTCATTGCAATGGCAGGGAGTCAGGTTCATGGTATATTTGCCGCTCTCCAGTGCAGAAAGGTCAAGAATATCGTTGACCAACGTTGTGAGCAACTCGGAATTGTGCTGGATGAGTGAACTGAACTCTTTTTTCTCTTCGGTTGCGAACGGCAGGTCGGGGTCGGATAATAGTTGTGAGAAACCTACAATGGCATTGAGCGGTGTACGAATCTCATGGCTCATATTCTGTATAAAGTAGGTCTTCATCTTATCCGCTTGCTCTGCGTGGTCGCGGGCGATGGTCAGTTCTTCATTCTTTTCTTGCAGGAGACTGATTGATTTTCTGCGTTTGTAGAGATAGAAAGTCAGGAAAGCCGCAAAGAAAGCGAAGAATGTCAGGATGAACTTCATAATCAACAATTGATGTTCGGATTCCATTTGCCGGGCTTTCATCAGGCTTTGTTTGCGTTCGGTTTCCGCTTTAAATTGTGAGAGTTCCAGATTCCGGTTCTCCAATTGCAGCTGATTGTTCTCCGAATTCATCTTTTCTATCTTTACCTGTGACTTCGTTTTCTCTAGCTCGAGTGTTGTCTTTTGCAAGGATAGCCGGGTGTTTTCCAATTGTAGAGCCTGTGCTTCTCTTTTCAGTTGTTCGTTGCCGATGCGTACATTCAGTTCGGACAGGTCGGTGAACTGCACCTGTTGGTTCAGGGAATCCTGAAGGGCATGTAACTTTTGGAGAGCATAGTATGCTTCCTTGAATCGGTTCTCTTTAGTATAAATATTCATGTGAAAAGACAGTTTGTCACTTATCAGGGCAGCTGAGTCGGCCAGTGCGTGAGCCTTTTCATATTGTTGGTTGGTGATGTAGTTATATATTTTCAACTTGAGAAGGTCCGTCTTTTGTAGTTGTCCATATTTTCTAGTCATTTTTATGCATTCCTTGTAGTAGCTTTTGAATTCTTCCGTCCTGTTGGTTACATACAGAAGAATACATTTCCGTAGCATACAGGCATATTTGTTGGTTGAAGTCTTGGCGCATTTGATACCTTTCTCTGCGTTTTCATAGGCTTCCTCGTATTGCTTCAGATTTTGTTGGAGCATGGATACATTCCAATACAGGTAAGCCAGATCCTGCTCAGGTAGGTTCTCCTGTGTGTACTTCAAAGCCTGTTGGTAGTTTTCTAACGCCACCCGTGTCTCTCCTCGCGCGTAATAGATATTTCCCATCATTCGCATACAGGTAGAGATTCCGTATGGGTAGTTGTCCGTAAATGCCTGTTCTTTGATCTTTTCCGCTTCTTGAAGGGCGCGTAGTGTGCTGCCCACATTCATCAGGTTATTGACAGTATAAATACTGCCGAAATAGTAATATTGCAGATAATTATTCTTCCGTGAGACTTCCTGAAGTCTGGCAACGCACTTTTCCAATTGTTTGGTGTCTTTTTTGTTGAAGTAGTAGATAACAGGAATGGTAAGTGCGAGACATTGCGCTTTCTTATCATCTATCTTGATGGCTTCGGCGTAAAGAGTGTCTGCTATCTGCAATCCACGGGGGGTACTGCGATATTTGGTCGCTTTTTCATAGAGAGGATAGAGAGAGTTAGCTATTTTATATGGATTGTCCTGTGCTTCTATGGGGATGGAATATCCCATAAAAGCCAGGACCAAACATATCACTATGTATTCGTAGACTCTCTTCATTTGAAATTCTGGAAGGTTGATGCGATTATTGTCGTTTTATCGCATTGTTATATTCGTATTCTTTGGCAGGAATGGTCCACATCCAATTGTTGATATCTTCCGGACGGATGGTGATAGCGGCATTATTCATGTAGTTTCCTCCGTTTTGGAAAGTATTACGTACGATAGTATCCTTACGGCGCTTGTAGTCGAACCAACTGAATCCTTCTCCCCAAAGTTCAATACGGCGGTAGAATTTGATTTCGTCAAGCAACTCTTGTCCGCTTTTAGTACAGGTATATTCAGGGTCACGTTCGCTGTCATGTACAAGCTCTTTCAACAATTGGCGCGCTTCCGCTTCTTTTGAGGGTGTCAGGTGGCAATTGGCTTCCGCCTCGATGAGATACATCTCGGAACTTCGGAAGAGATTGAAGGGCATTACAGTTGGGGGAGTACATTTGAATTTGAATGACATATAGGCGAATACTTTTGCCGAGGCACTGAGGTCGGGATGTTTCGCTTTTGTCTCGATGTCAAGTTCTGTTTCACTCCAAGCCCAGCCGTTGTTACTGCCGCCGGTTCGGTCATAGTCGTCTTCGGAATAGCTGCTCGGATCAAGGAAGAGATCCCTGCGGATATCACTTGCGGGAATTTTATCGTATAGTTCTTTATTGATGCAAGTCGGATAGTTAGGTGCGTAAGCTGTGGTATTATATGCCAAATAAGCTGCTAGCGCTGCTATTCCCAATGTTTCTTCTTTGCTGTCGTAGATACTCCATATCCATTCTTTATTGGGAGTATTGAATCCGCTATAATATTCGCTTGTATTCATGAGGGGATAGTTGGCGCGTGCCAGTGCCGCATAACGGGCGGCAGTGCCCCAATCCTCACGGGTAAGTGCCGTACGGGCATATAGGGCATAGGCTGCATCGACATTTACTTTGTGATTCTCATCTTTTGCACGGGTGATTCCTGATGCCTGATAATAGGAGATAGCGTTATCGAGATCTTTATATATCTGCTCATAACAAGTCAGCATGGAAGAGAAAGGGCAATCTCCGGTAGACGAAACATCTAGCCGGAGGACTACTCCGTCGGCACTGCCATTCTGTGAGTCACACCATCGGGGAGAATAGAATTGTAGTAAATGCAGGTAACAATAAGCGCGATAGGTCAGCGCCTGCGCATAAATATATTTGAATCTGCTACTGGCTTCGGGATCCACGTAACTTATAATAGCATTGGCATTACTGATTATTTTATAGTAGTAGTGCCATAAATACGCTCCGAATCCGCTATCGGGAAGCGGAAGGGCAACTCCATTGAATATTTTATAATAGCTGGATATGGGACAGTACATATCGGCTCCCTGAAAGTCGGCGTAGACAAGTTTGACGGAGCCTTCGCCATTTAAAGGGATATTGTTGAGTTTGTGTATGTAATAATTCACTTTCATTAGTCTTGCCAGTCCGTTGACGGCATAAGCCGCATAGTCTTCATTCTTGAACAAATCGGCAGGGGATACTTCATTGGTAGGATTCGTGTCCAGATAGTCACCGGCACACGAACTGCATAGTAACGATAGGCACAGACAGAATCTTATGATTTTATTTAGGCACTTTATATGTTTCATTTTCTTTTCCTCCTGATAATTATAAGTTAATGCTGACTCCGAACGAGAAGACACGTGCGATATCCATGTAGTTGTTTACGATTCCATCGAAAGTCTGTGAAGGATTCATTCCTTTACGCTTACTGAATAAAGCTGCGTTCTCTATGGCGGCGTGTACGCGTATGCCTCCGAGACTTACCCGTCTGCTCCATACATCGGGCAGGCGATAGGCAAGTGTGATGTTTTTGATACTTAAGTAGTCGCCGCTTATAATATAACGTGTGGACGCTTTCGGATTGCTGTATCCATTGATTGTCGTATTTGTATTTACTTGGGGAATTCCTGACGGGTTAATTCGGTCGGGTGAGGTCTCGGTCATGCCTTCGGGAATACCATTCCATGCGTTTTGCAAGTCGGGAGTCAAGGCATGAATACCTACTGACGACAATGTTTGATAAGGCAGATCAAGCACCTTTGAACCACAGCTGAAGTTTATTAAAGCGGACAGTGTCAGATCTCTCCAACGAAGAGAGGTGTTGAGGGAACCGCTGATTTTGGGCAGTGCACTGCCCGACCAGTCTTTACGCGCGTATTTGAAATCCTGGGTATAGTATTGCCCGTTGGCGTTTACCCAGTCACTTGCCGGAATAGCTGTCTTACCGGTGATGTTTTCTTTCCCATTTACAGGATTTTCGTCTTCTCCGGCAATGTAATAAAGGTCGAAGTCGGGTAAATAGACACATTTTCCGGTCATTTGGTCTACACCGGCGTATTGGTACAGCCAGAATTCATATATGCTGTGCCCTTCCATAAACTTCTGATAATTTCCGTTCACGATACCTTCTTCACGGTCTTTCTCGGGTAGTTTCCCTATTTTATTTTTTACCTTGGAGAGACTGAGCCCTACGTTCCATTCCCAATCTCGGTTGCGTATGATGTCACCGTCGATATTAAATTCCCATCCACGGTTGGAAACGTCTCCGATGTTCCGCCAGACAGTGGAATAGCCTGTTCCAGTATCTGTACCGCCGACAGACAAGGGTTGGATGAACTTGAATAACAAATCATCCGAACGTTTGTCATAATAATCAAAACTTAGGTTGATACGGTCAAATAGGCGGGTCTCCAGGCCGATGTTCAGCGAGGAGTTCGTTTCCCATTTCAGTAAGGGGTTTTCGTTCTGTACTTTGAAGTAAGCCGCTTCTTTACCATTGACGAAACCCCTGTAAAGAGACATCCATTGGTGTAATCCGTTGCTGCTGCTAAAATTGTCGTTCCCCACTTGTCCATAAGAGAACCGTAATTTAAGACGGTTCAACCATGGCAAGTCTCTCAGGAATGTTTCGTTGGAAAGCATCCATCCGATACCCATACTCCAGAAGTTGCCCCATCGGTGGTCTGCCTGGAAGATGGACGAACCGTCTCGCCGGAAAGAAGCTTCGGCAAAGTAGGTGTCGTTGTAATTGTAGCGGGCACGAGTGAAGTATCCTTCCGTACGGTAAGTGTCTTTGTATCCGTCACTCTTGATAGTTGTGGTGAAGTTTGACAGTTCATCCACTCCTGGGAAGTTCTCATTTTGTTTTTGGGTACAGTCATAATTGATTTTGTAGTCATAGTTTTCATGACCGCCCATCCATTCTACGAAATGTTTGCCAAATTGGTGGCTCCATGACAGTATCTGCTGCCAGGTGTATTCTGTGTACTTTTGTCCGGTATGGCTGATATATCCTATATCTTTATATGCCCCTATTTCTGAGTTGCCGTATTGTTGGATTTTCGTATCACGCAGACTTAGATTACCTTTCAGTGAGAATGTGAAGTCGCGTAAGAATGAAATATTCATGTAAGCGTTGCCCTGCAATGTGTTGGCGTCATTGCTGTATTTATTCTTTTCGCTTTCCCATATCAGATGGCGGCCGCTACTGTTGCTATCTGTTGAACGGCTTTCTATTCCGTTATCATATTGCTTCTTTCCGTTCTCGTCCAACACATAGTCGCCTTTGGCATGAAGCAGGGTACCGTCTTCCCCTAATACGTCTTTCAAATAGTGGAGATGTACAGGATATATAGGTGCCATTCTGCGTGCAAAGAAAAAGGCGTTCGACATACTTTCCGAGTAATTACTGCTGATGGCTCCCATGTCCCAGTTCCCTTCTTGGTGTGTACCGGCAAGCAACAGACCTGTTTTCAGCCAGGAACGTGGCGTGAAGTCCGCGCTAAGCTGCCCGCTGAGGCGGTTGTAGTCACTCTTTCGGGTGTATCCGTTTTCGTCGAGATATCCCAATGAGAAACGAATGTGGTTTCTTTCGTTGCCGTTTTCGCCACTGAGGTTATATTCTTGCCGATGACCGTTGCGTGTGTATGGTTCATACCAATTCAAGTCATCTTTGTAACCATCCAATATTTGAGCGTCGGACACCAGATGGCCGTTTTTATCAAACAGAGCGTTATCGGCTTTGTTATAGATGTTGATTTTTACTTTATTAATGATTTCATTGTTGGCTGCAAGAGTGGCCTCTTCGGGGGTGCTTCCATTGCTGATAAGCTCATTCCGGCATCCTTGCCATATTGTCTCCATAAACTGGTTCGCATTCATGTGCTCGTAATCCCCTTGTCCACGTGCGCTGAAGCCGTGGCGAATATCCAATTGCAGTGAGATACCGTCTTTTTTTCCTTTCTTCGTGGTAATAAGAATCACCCCGTTCGAGGCGCGGCTTCCATACAATGCGCATGAGGCTGCGTCCTTGAGTACGCTCACGCTTTCTACGTCTGCGGGGTTAATGTCGGTGATCCATCCGGTGTAAGGCATACCGTCCACTACATAAAGCGGTCTGTTACTGCCGTTCACCGAACTGTATCCGCGGATACGGGCTTCGGCCTCCATGCCCGGCTGGCCTACACCGTCGGCTATCTGCACACCCGGCAATCCGTTCAGTACGGATGTTACCGAACTGACCGGACGTAATTCGATTTGTTTGCTTTCCACAACGGATATGGCTCCGGTAATTGATTTTCTTTGCGCGTTACCATAGGCTACCTGTACTGTTACTTCATCAAGTTCGTTTGCTTTTTGCCGTAGCCGGATTTCCATCATTTTGGAGCGGATAGGAACTTCACTGGTGGTATATCCTATGTAGGATACTATCAATATTTGTTTTTCAGGGAGGCGTTGGTTGAACGTAAATCTTCCGTTCATGTCTGATATACAACCTAGTTGCGTACCTTTTACAATGATGGAAGCGCCGATTAAAGGGTCTCCGTTCTCGTCATCTACAACAATACCTGTTGTATTTTTTTGTTGCGCATCTGCTGGAGCGATACTTAGAAACGAGCAGACACAAATTACTCCTATTCCCTTTAATATCTCTTGGAGCCATCTTTTGTGAAGTATCATAAATTGTATATTTTGTTTTGCCAGTTGATATTGTTTGCTTGTAAACTTCTACTTGTTTGCTTGTAAACCTCTACAAAGCTAACATATAATAATTAGTGTTGTGATATGTTGCGACTCATTTATGCATTTTTAACCATGCACCTTTTCATGGATTAAAAAGAAAGGGAAGTATTCTGCTGTTTCTGCCTTTCGTTACTTTGCCTGTAATCTTAAAAAGTACAATACTCTCCTTGCTTTAAGTAAAAAAAATCTCCGAAACGTATTATAGTTCGTTAAAAAAGTGTACATTGCAACGTTTCTGGACATTTTTGATGGATAATTGGAACAAAATTGTAATGTTAACCCGTTTTCTTTTGCTATTTTTGCATCGTGTACGTAAACGACGTGCATTTAGCAGAGAGGCTTATTCAATAACTATAAATAAATAAAGTATGAAAACGAACTATGAAATTCGCTATGCCGCGCATCCCGAAGATGCAAAAAGTTATGATACCGCAAGAATCCGTAGAGATTTTTTAATCGAAAAGATATTTGTCCCCAATGAAGTAAATATGGTGTATTCCATGTATGACCGTATGGTGGTAGGTGGCGCGCTTCCTGTTGGTGAGGTGCTGAAGCTTGAAGCGATTGATCCGTTGAAAGCTCCGTTCTTCCTGACCCGCCGTGAAATGGGTATCTTCAATGTGGGAGGTCCCGGTATTGTAAAAGCAGGCGATGCGGTATTTGAACTTGATTATAAAGAAGCCCTTTATCTGGGTTCGGGTGATCGTGAGGTGACCTTTGAAAGTAAGGACGCTGCCCATCCGGCTAAGTTCTACTTCAACTCGCTGACTGCACACCGCAACTACCCTGACCGCAAAGTGACGAAAGCCGATGCAGTCGTTGCCGAGATGGGTTCTCTGGAAGGGTCCAATCATCGTAACATCAATAAAATGCTGGTGAATCAGGTGCTTCCTACCTGCCAATTGCAGATGGGTATGACGGAACTTGCTCCGGGAAGTGTATGGAATACCATGCCTGCTCACGTACACAGTCGTCGTATGGAGGCTTATTTCTACTTTGAAATTCCCGAAGACCATGCTATCTGTCACTTTATGGGCGAAGTGGACGAAACGCGCCACGTATGGATGAAAGGCGATCAGGCGGTGCTTTCACCCGAATGGTCTATCCACTCGGCTGCCGCTACCCACAATTATACCTTTATCTGGGGCATGGGCGGCGAGAACCTTGACTACGGAGATCAGGATTTCTCATTGATAACAGACTTGAAATAAACAACTACAATAATTTTCCTAATTTAATAACAAAAAATTATGAATCAGTTTTTGAATTTTTCTTTGGAAGGTAAAGTAGCTCTCGTTACAGGTGCTTCTTACGGTATCGGATTTGCAATCGCTTCTGCATTCGCAGAACAAGGTGCTACTATTTGTTTCAACGACATCAATCAGGAGTTGGTGGACAAAGGTATGGCTGCATACGCTGCAAAAGGTATCAAAGCTCACGGTTATGTATGTGATGTAACAGACGAACCGGCTGTACAGGCTATGGTTGCCACTATCGCGAAAGAAGTAGGTACAGTTGATATTCTTGTTAATAATGCAGGTATCATCCGTCGTGTGCCTATGCACGAAATGGAAGCCGCTGATTTCCGTAAGGTGATTGACATCGACTTGAATGCTCCGTTCATCGTTTCTAAGGCTGTTTTGCCCGCAATGATGGAGAAACGTGCAGGTAAGATCATCAACATCTGCTCTATGATGTCTGAATTGGGACGTGAGACTGTATCTGCATACGCTGCCGCTAAGGGTGGTCTGAAAATGCTGACTCGCAATATCTGCTCTGAATATGGTGAATACAACATCCAATGTAACGGTATCGGCCCGGGTTACATCGCTACTCCGCAAACTGCTCCTCTTCGTGAGCCGCAAGCAGACGGAAGCCGTCACCCGTTCGATTCATTCATCTGCGCTAAGACTCCGGCCGGTCGTTGGCTGAATCCGGAAGAACTGACAGGTCCTGCCGTATTCCTTGCTTCTGAAGCTTCTAACGCTGTCAACGGTCATATCCTTTACGTAGACGGTGGTATCCTTGCTTATATCGGAAAACAACCGAAATAATAGTGAGATAACGAGATATTCCGATAAGGTGATAGAATGGTAAAGAGCTTCCTCTTTTCGTCTGTCACCTTATCTTTTTATTATTCATTCAATGTAGATTAATCATGAAGAAGATATTAATTCTGGTTGCTGCAGTCTTGATGGGAGTTGCTTCCTGTGCTGACAGCAAACAGGCAATGACGGTTACAGTGACCAATCCTTTGGCTTTAGAGCGTACAGGGGAGATGGTGGAAGTACCGATGAGTGATGTGGTTGCGAAGTTGAAACTGGCGGACACGGCACAGATTGTAGTGCTTGATGCGGACGGACAGCAGGTTCCCTATCAGGTGACATACGATGAAAAGGTTATTTTCCCGGCTACGGTGAAAGCTAATGGTACGGCTACTTATACCATTCAGCCGGGTGCTCCGGAAGCCTTTAATGTGATTGCTTGCGGTAAATATTATCCCGAGCGTCTTGATGACCTTGCTTGGGAGAATGACTTGGTAGGTTTCCGTGCGTATGGTCCTGCTTTGCAGGCAAGAAACGAGCGTGGATTCGGTTATGACCTTTTCACGAAGTATAATACTACCGAACCGATCTTGGAAGCTCTTTATGCCGAAGAGCTCAACCCGGAGAAGCGTGCGAAGATTGCCGAACTGAAGAAAACGGACCCCAAGGCGGCTGCCGAACTTCAACGTGCCATCTCTTATCACGTTGATCATGGTTACGGAATGGATTGCTATGCGGTAGGTCCTACGCTGGGCTGCGGTACGTCGGCTTTGATGGAGGGTGATACGATTGTCTATCCTTACTGCTATCGTACACAGGAAATCCTTGATAATGGTCCGTTGCGTTTCACTGTGAAGCTGGAATTTAATCCGCTGGTGGTTCGTGGAGATTCCGGTGTGGTGGAAACGCGTGTAATTTCGCTGGATGCAGGCTCGTATTTGAACAAAGCGGTGATTTCGTACACCAATCTGAAAGAAACAATGCCTGTGGCTACAGGATTGGTTCTGCGCGAACCGGATGGAGTAACGATGGCGGATGCTGCGAATGGCTATATCACTTATGTCGATCCTACAACCGACCGTAGTGGTGGAAACGGCAAAATCTTTGTTGGTGCTGCGTTCCCTGCACAGGTGAAGGATGCTAAGGTAGTTCTTTTCCAAGAGAAGGAAAAGAAAGAACGTGGTGGGGCCGATGGTCACGTGCTGGCTGTCAGCGAATATGAACCGGGTTCGGAATATACTTATTACTGGGGATCTGCTTGGGATAAAGCTGCTATCAAGACGGCAGAAGCCTGGAATGAATATATGTCCCAATATGCACAGAAAGTACGCACGCCGTTGACTGTGGCTTATTAAACTTGTTTTTGGTATAAAATACCTTGTTTGTAGGCTGTTAATACTTGTCGTCTCAGGTATTAACAGCCTATATATTAAGTGTTAATACCTGAGACGACAGGTGTTAATACTCTATGCGGCATATTTTAATAGCCTGTATGATAGCTAATAGCTGCTTGTATGCCAAGAGAACTTCCTGATATATTGTTTGCTAATATTCCATTTGCTGATTTACTTTTTGCCTTCGTTTCTTTGCAGGAAAGAAACTTTTGCTTATTTTTGTCTTCCGTAGAAGGAAAGATTTTATAAAAAGTGTCTTTATGGGAAAGAAAGAATTACTAAAGCAACTGATTGCGGGGTTTCAGGCATTACTGCCAATAGAAGTCTGCCCCCGTGAACTTACTTTACCGCTCGATAGCGGGAAGATTATAACTGTGCCGGGGGTGAGAAGGTGCGGTAAGTCTTCTTTGTTCCTATTGGCGATAAATCAGCTTATTCGCGAACGGATTATTGCGAAGGAGCAAATTCTGTTCCTCAATTTCGATGACGAACGTCTGCACTTGAATGCGGATAATCTGGATGAAATACTTCAGGCTTATCGGGAACTCTATCCGGCAGTTCCTTTGAAGGATGTATATATGTTCTTTGATGAAGTACAGATGGCGGATGATTGGCAGCCTTTTGTAAGGAGAGTATACGAGCAGGAATGCAGGCATATCTTCCTTACCGGAAGTAACTCTCGAATGCTTTCCTCCGAATTGGCTACCTCTTTGCGTGGCCGGACATTGCAATACGAAGAATTCCCGTTATCATTCAATGAATTTTGTAACTTTACCGATATCAATACAAACTATTATGTGCCTGAGAATCGAGCCAAGCTTGTGAATGCGTTTAAGACGTATTTGCATGGAGGAGGTTTTCCGGAAGTTGTATTGGCGGCTCCACTGTATAAGGACAAAATTTTGCAGGAATATTTCTTTGTAATGCTTTACAAAGATCTTGTAGAGAGATATGAAATAAAGAATCCGGAACCGATACGCTATTTTATAAAGCGCGTGATGTCGAATCTGACTAAGCCTACTTCTATCAATCGTATTTACAATGAATTGAAGTCACAGGGAGTCAGCATTGGGAAGAATACGCTTTATGATGTGATTGTGCAGACAGAATCTGTCTACCTTTTCTTCTCTCTGACGAAATATGAGCCATCTCTGGTGAAAGAGAGCACAGGGGACAAGAAATATTATTGCATTGATAATGGTTTGCGCTCCGTACTCTTAAATCCGCATAGTGAAGATAATGGAAAGCTTTTGGAGAATGCGGTCTTTCTTCATTTGCGGCGGAATCTGCGAATCCAAGAGGAGTTGCATTATTATAAGGGGAAGAAAGAGTGTGATTTTGTAGTTGTTGAATATGATAAAGTGACGCGATTGATTCAGGTAAGTTACCAAATGGGGGATGAGGAGACCCGTAAACGGGAAGTTGATGGTTTGTTGGAAGCTGCCCAAGCGACAGGTTGCCGGGAACTGACTATCGTTACGATGGAGACAGAAGCCGAATGGAACGAACAAAATATGTCTATTCATGTGGTACCCGCCTGGAAATGGATGCTTAGTTGAGGGTGCCGATATGAATCGGAACCCTCAACTTATGTGAAATATATTTTGGGTACATTGCTTATTGAGCGATTTTCTTCAGAGTCTCTTTTTCGTATAATTCCCATTCGGTTTCTTTCCAATGATATTCCCATACAAGTTTGTCAGCGGATATCTCTACAATTTTCATAATATCCAGATCCTCATAATCGTATCCACCGTCATTCGGATAATAGAAGATAAGATGGACAGAGCCGCTTTTTAACTCCCATTTACCGGTTTCACTAGGGTTACTGCTTCCTTTGGAGTAACTATTGAAGGTCATATCAGATTTCAGTTCATATCGTCTGCCGACATAATATGATGGATTGTCCTCTTCGCGTTCGCCGTCTTCTATTTCATATCCGCTATGTTCGACGACTTCCCACATTCCTACTAATTCATCTACTGATCCGATGGAGTCTTCGTCATCGTCGCCACAGGAATACATACTGAATGATAATAATACTACGGCTACGCAAGTAGCCAGCTTCCATAATGTTTTCATATTAATTTGTTTTGAGTGATTTGAAAAAACAGCATTCAAGTCTCTTCTTACGGAGAGAGGAGAACATGAATGCTGAATAAAAATGATATTGAAAGGTTTGATTTTACTCTTCTTATAATCTTGTTGGCAGAGTTTAGAATGCTACACCTAAACGAATCAGTACATTGCTTGTATTTGATTCCCAAGTTTTGATAAATCCGCGTTGATAGGTAATGTCGAAATTGAAACGGTCGTACCATATGCCTACACCGATATTCATGCCTGCGTCAAAACGTTTCCAGTCATCCCAATCTCCAATTTTCACGGTAGTTTCTTCTGTTTTACCATTGTAGTCCTCTTTTTCGGTGATTTTTCCTAAATAGTCACAACTTACATAGGCTCCGAGATGTGCGTCCAGTGCAATATTATTTGTGATGTTGTACTTATATCCGAATGTAAACGGAGAAATTTGTACGTTGTGTGCTATCTGGCTGATTTCGTAATCATCTTCAGAGTATCCCCAACCACGAGAGCCAAGGCCGAATTCCATCCCCCAATAGGTTCCTATGCTTCCCATCGGTTTCTGAAAGCCATATATGAAGTTGTAACCAAGTTTGCTACCGCTTTCATCATCGTCTCCTGTCATTTTCATAACGTTTAAGCCACCGCGTAAGAACCACTGCTTGTTGGACTGTTGTTTTTCTGTTCTTACAATGGAACTTCTGGATGATACGATCTGTGCCTGTGTGCCTACACATAAGAGAAGTGCGGCTACGATTGATAATACTTTTTTCATTGTTTCTTATGTTTTAATAGTTAATTATTGGTTTTTACGACCGGTGCTATTACCCCTTTCTCATCGGTAGGAGCAAGTTTCTTTATTCTTATCCATTCATAATCGTCCTTAGTGGCGGTGTACCATTTACTAAAAACGGCAGGGAAGCCTACCACTGTTACTGTGTAGCCTCCTTCATCGTTAGTTTCCACTTTATAGGTGGCTGCCATGATAACGTCGCTACCGGCATCTTCGTTAGCCTTATAAGTAGCCCATGAACGGACATTGCCCAACTCTCCTTTCAATCCGATTTCTACTTCTTCACGTGTGAACTTATAGGTGAATACTTGTCGTTTGGGAGTCTCTCCTCCCAGCAGTCTGACTTCCGCCACTACAGGTTTTACACATACTTCGCTTACTGCATCACCTGCACGTGATTGTGCGTCACGAAACTGAAATGTTGACTTTTGAGCATAGCTCTCCAATGTACAACCGAGAATCAATGCAATTAATAGAATTAGCTTTTTCATCTTCATCATTCTGTGAGTTTTGTTAATATGTCGCAAAGGTATGTGAAAGGAACATAACAAAGGGGAAACGGGTAGTTCCTAAAGGGTGACAAATATGTCGCCTATTTGGAGACAGTGTTTGTAGGAGGGATGAGGTTGATCGTATCGGACAAGTCTCTGAAGAAGTCGTGATTGAGGATGCAGGATATACGCCAAAGCAGTTGGATATCAATATTCTCTTTGTGGAATATTTTATAGACATTGGGGCGGGTACAACACAATTGAGCAGCGAACCAAGTGACGCTACGTCCTTGGTCGTGAAGAATACGTTCGATAAGCTGTCCTGCATGAATCATATCCATACAACGCTGTGTGTTTCGCCCAGATTCCCGTAGGTGAACTAATTTTAGTAAATGTAACTTTGGAAGAATATATATGGAAAAGGCGCGGGAATCTTACCTTCGTCCGTTCCGTGTTCAAGGCCTTCGCAATGCCAGCTACCGGGAACGAACAACGCAGAAAGCCCACGCCGATATGTACAACACCCGCAGCCTCTCTTTGTTTCTCAAAGCGAGGCACGGATGTATATAAGCACACATCAGGAGGACGTCTTCGTTGCAGCTCGTCATTCCGGTAGAACGAAATTTGCGAAGTTTTGAACACCAATGACAAACGCTTGTAAACGTCTTCTCAATATAAAAACGGCTCCCCCTCACCACCCGAAGGCTTTCTGCGGAAGAGACCGTTGCAAATGTAAATAAAAAAATGAGATTATGATAGGATAGGAGGGAATATATGCTTTGAATTATACGATTTATGTAATTCAAAGCATATAATCAGAGTCATTTATGCGATATCCTAGAATACTTTAAACTCGTATCCTTCTGCCTTTAGGAATTCGATGGCACGGGGTAGGGCATATTGCAAATTCCCGTTGTTCCAAGATTTCAGTGAGTCGTGGAAGGTAATGATAGAACCGTTACGTACATAGCGTTTCACGTTGTCCAATACCTGCTCGGGACGCATACATTTACTGTAATCGCGGGTTACGAGGTCCCACATGATGATGCGATAGTGGTGGCGGAGCGTATAGTACTGCCGGAAACCCATGTGCCCGTGTGGCGGACGGAATAGGTCTGAATGGATAATCTCGTCTACTTTCTTGGCATTTGCCAGATAGTCCGGATTGGAATACTCAAATCCGCGAATATGGTTGAATGTGTGGTTGCCGATGCGGTGTCCGCGCTCTACTACCATTCGATATTCATCCGGGTGCTTGCGTATATTGTCGCCTACCATGAAAAAGGTAGCTTTGATGTGGTGTTTTTCCAATAAATCCAATACCCAAGGAGTAACCTCCGGGATGGGTCCGTCGTCGAAAGTCAGATAGACTGCCCGTACGTTCGGATCCATCCGGAAGATTGCTTGTGGATACAACGCCCGGAAAAACCAAGGTGGTTGTTCTATAAACATTGTACTAAATTACTATTTCCCTTTCATTCTCGTCACATACTCGTTGTATAATTGGTCGAGTTGCTCGGAGTAATGTTTTGCGAGTTCTTCTGATTTGTATTTCTCCATTAAGCGAATTTCCGCGTCAAGCAAGCTTGCGTTATATACGAAATTCTCTCCGGCAATGGCAAGCTGGCTATCGTTCAGACTGAGATACCAGATCATATATTCGAGTGACTTGTTGGCAAGGTCGTCAATGATCTTGTTGGCCTTCTCGTTCTGACCTAATTGATAGTAAGATTCTGCCATTTGGAAAGCACCGTTTGCCCAGTCATACGGCACGTTATAAGCCGGAATCATCTTCTCTGCATAGTCGAGCGCAGCGAGTGCCTTATCTTTCTTGCCCTCTTTGATGAGCTGCCCTACGAGTTGCGTGAAGATGCGACGATGTGTGTAGCACATACGCATCACGTTCTCGTCGATGTATATGCCCGGCTGGTCGATGCCGCCGAACTTGAACTTTTTCATCAGGTTGTCGTACATCTTTTCGCTGTCAATCTTGCTGTCCAGCTTTTCCGTATCGAACGGAGTGAAGCGGTAGGCGAGACCTTCCTGCGTGAAGTGATTACCCATACCCAAATGGTTCTCTCCGCCTACGGTGATTGCCATATAGATAGGACGTTCCCAGTTGGCGTTAGCGAGCATTTCGAGCATCATCAGCTCACTCTTGTAGAGCGCACGTTTCGGGCTTCCGTTGGCGTCTCTGAGGGTGATCGTCATATATTCGGGGATAGAGTCGCTCAAAGCTTCCGGTATCTTCATGCCGGAGCGGCGTACAGCTTCTTCGTCTATCTTCATCACGATACTGTCTGTTGGAATCAGCGGGAGCTGTATATCCTTTCCGGTCTTTTTGAGAAGCTCCTTCAGCTGGTCGTTCTTGCCGAGCATCCAGCGGTTGATGATTTCTTTCAGTTCGTAAGGGTTCTCACCGAAGATGGAGTGTACGAGCGATAATATGGTCGTATCTCCTTTGGCAGCTAATTCGTTAGCTTGCTTGAAGTAACTGTCGATGAAGGCTCTCATTTCCGGGCGTACCGGGATATATTCATTTTGTCCTTCCACATACTCCACACGGTCCCAAGTGATAGGGAGCGATGGAGAATCGTATGCCGGACGCTTCATCTGGTCGATGTACCAATCCGTTTGCAGGTAGCTTAGGTTGCAGGTACGGGCATCTGTGCGGAAGCCTTCTGTTTCCTGATTGTACCACAAGGGGAAGGTATCGTTATCACCGTTCGTGTAGATGATCGGGTTGCCTTTTTCCTGCAGGGTCATCAGGTAGTTCTGCCCGAAGTCACGTGCCACGAAACGGCCGCTACGGTCGTGATCATCCCACGTCTGGCTTGCCATTTGTATGGGGACAAGCAAACAGATGATGGAAAGGATGCACGCCATTGCCGCAGACGGTTTGTATGGGACGTAAGTTTCGTATAGCGAGTCGAGTTTATATTGCAGCTCGGCCTCTTCTTCTTCCGTGATAAACTTCGCTCTTTTCTCTTCCAGCGTTTTTCTAATCTTCTCGGCTTCTTCTTCCGTAGCTCCTGCGATGAGGCGTTGTTCGGGTTTCATTCTTGAGCACCACTGAATCAGTCCTGCCACTCCCATACCGACCCAGATAGCGAAAGCATAGAACGAACCGGCATACGCATAGTCACGTTCACGAGGCTGTGCAGGTGTCTGGTTGAGATAGAGCACGATGGCGATGCCTGTCATGAAGAACAGGAAGAATACTACCCAGAATTGCTGGATACCACGCTGGTTGCGATAAGCCTGCCAGAAGAGTCCGATCAATCCGAGAATTAACGGCAGACAGTAGAATACATTGTGCCCTTTATTGTTCTTGAGATCTTGCGGAAGCAATTCCTGGTTGCCTACAAGTATGTTATCTATGAACGGGATACCGGTGATCCAATTGCCATGCTCTATCTCCCCGCTACCCTGTATGTCATTCTGCCGTCCGGCAAAGTTCCACATGAAATAACGCCAGTACATGAAGTTCAACTGGTAGGTGAAGAAGAATTTGATATTTTCCCACTGGGTAGGTATATTTACCATTACCATTTCCCCGCATTGATCGTATGGCACATCATGGCCTTTCACGTCCACCCATTGCTTGTAAAGTTGGGCGTGTGAGGAACTGTACATACGTGGGAAAAGCATATTCTGCGCATATTCGTACTCGATACGTCCCGGAAGTTCGATGTAAGAGTCTTTCTCGTCGGGAGAAGTCTTCTCTTTGCGGACATACTTGCTGCCCGTTTCCGACTGGCGGGGGATGCAATAGCCGTCTTTTACGTCAAGCGCTACTTTTGAAGAGAAAGCAGGACCGTAGAAAAGCGGACGTGTCCCGTATTGCTCACGGCCGAGATATTCGCCTAGCGTGAAGATGTCTTCCGGCGAGTTCTGATCCATCGGAGTGTTGGCGGTGGAACGGATGACAATCAGCGCGTATGAAGAATATCCGATTACGATCATCATGGTGCACAGCATGGCTGTGTTCATGGTGCGTGCGGAAATACGCCATTTCTCTTTGATTTTAGCCTGTACGTTCGGAGCAAGATAAATGCCCAAAGCGGCAATGACCAGAATACCGATAACGATACTGCTTGGACCATGACCGTAGAACGGGATACCCAGCAAGGCAATCGTCAAGATGAATGAAATAGCCATGCGTGTCTTGTTCTTTTCGGTGTAGCTTTCGTATACTCCCCAAATCAAGGCGGCTGCAAGCAGGACGATATAAACTACAACGCCGGAATTGAACGACATTCCGAGTCCGTTGACAAACAGCAGTTCGAACCATCCGCCTACTTTCACAATACCCGGCACAATGCCGTAGAGTACGGCGGCTACCAATACGCCTGAACCGAGTAGGGCTATCAAAGAGCCTTTTGCAGTAGCGTTCGGAGTTTTCTTGTAGTAGTATACCAGTACGATGGCAGGCAGACAGAGAAGGTTCAGCAAGTGTACGCCGATACTTAAGCCGGTCAGATAAGCGATCAGGATAATCCAGCGGTCGCTGTGCGGTTGGTCGGCCACGTCTTCCCATTTCAAAATCAGCCAGAAAACGACTGCGGTGAACAGGGAGGAGAAAGCGTATACTTCACCTTCTACGGCGGAGAACCAGAATGTGTCGCTGAATGTATATACCAGTGCACCGACCAGCCCGCTGCCCATAATGGTGATAAGCTGCCCTTTGGTAATGTTGTTCTCGTCGGTGATGATAAGCTTGCGAACCAGGTGGGTAATACTCCAGAAAAGGAACAGGATACAGGCACCGCTCATCAGGGCGCTCATGTAGTTCACCATTTTCGCAACTGTCGTTACGTCAGAAGCGAACTGTGTAAAAAGATTCGCCATCAGCATGAAGAAAGGTGCGCCGGGCGGGTGTCCGACTTCCAATTTATAGCCGGTAGTTATAAACTCAGGGCAATCCCAGAAACTTGCGGTCGGTTCTATCGTCATGCAGTAGACTGTTGCCGCAATGATGAATGTAAGCCAACCCATGAGGTTGTTTACGGTTCTGTACT
>ERZ837910.818-NODE-818-length-47513-cov-7.534515_pt1 | contig 47513 bp, 33 predicted proteins | sample MGYA00519940_ERZ837910 | MGnify/ENA primary metagenome ERZ837910 (study PRJEB31850, sample SAMEA3708825) | human gut metagenome | biome: human gut; feature: human-associated habitat; material: faeces | place: China | collected 2014 ... | reverse complement strand
CAGTCTGGCTTATGTTCTGCAGCTCGTTTGCAGTCGCGACAGGTCGCGACCCTACCATTTGGAATGACTTTATTTAGGATTCACTTGATAAATTACTGACAGTACGGCTATTTGTAATCACACCATTTATTTATGCTTCAATGGCAAATGGCACTGTATCGTTTTGGAGCGGCCGGCAATCAGAAATAGAAATTGGTGGTCTTGGGATAAAACAGCATGCCTGAGCCTACTTCCTGAGCCACGCTCTCTCCCATCGAGTTGGCCACGATGGCCAGGGCGAAACGCATGGCCGAAGCGGGGCCGTTGGCAGTGATGATGCGGTCGAGCGCGATTACGGGAGCATCGCGGTAGACGGCACCGCACATCTGCTTTTCAAACGACGGATAGCATGTGGCCTCCTTACCTTCGAGAATGCCGAGCGGAGCAAGCACCACGGCAGGTGCGGCGCAGATAGCTGCAATCTTGCCGCCGAGAGCCTGATTCTTAAGCAGAGAACACAATGGTGCGTATTTCGCGAGATTGGTGGAACCGGGCATTCCGCCGGGCACTATAAGCCATTCCGGAGTGAGAAAATCGGTTTTCTCATACACACTGTCGGCAGTAACTGTCACACCATGAGCGCCTGTCACCTCACGGGTGGGCAGAATCGAAACGGTTTTCACATCCATGCCGGCACGGCGCATCACATCAACCACAGTCAGAGCCTCGACTTCCTCGAAACCCGGAGCAAGAAAAAGGTAAGAAGTGTTCATAACGACTAAGTTTTAGGTTGTTAGTAATAATCGTATTGCAATGATAGAGTTAGAAAAGAACAAAAAAGATAAGGGTTGAGCCGGTACCGCCGGAGATAACTGTGGTGAGAGGTTGAAAGTATGACTGGATAATATCGGCTGCCATCACTATGGCTTCCGGAGACCGGAAACCACATTTGTATGGCTAAATGCAAATATGCGATTAAAAGTTCAATTTCACAAATAAAAAAACGGGCTTTCGATGTAACCTGCTAAAAAAACGCCTTTTGCTTTGGCAGATTTTGGAAAATGCGTATCTTTGTGCGCTTAAAGCGCGCCTACACCTCAACGAGGACGGCATCCTATCCATCGAAAATAAAACAAAACATAAACCATTTATTATCCAAGCGTTGCCGCAGGCTCGCGACGTCCCAACGGCATATGCTTGATATTAAATTATTTACAACACTAAATGTCAACACTCGAACAAATCCGTCAGCGCCCCATCCTGATTATCTCCATTCTGGGCCTGGCACTCTTGCTGTTCATCCTGACGGCCGTTGACCGTCCGGGCGAACTGTTCACCGACAACCACACCGTGGCCAAAGTCGACGGTGAGAAAATCGATTACATGGAATTCCAGAAACGCGTGGAGCGTCAGCAGGAGCAGATGCAGCAGCGCGGATACAGCAACGTGGATCCCGCACAGGTGCAGGAATACGTGCTTCAGCAGATGATTTCCGAGACCCTGATGCAGAAAGAGTTTGACCGTCTGGGCCTCACCGTCACCGACGCAGAGCTGTCAAACGCCCTGCTCGGCAAGACACCCCACCCCTACGTGCAGCAGATGGTGCAGAGCATGGGTATCCCCAGCGCACAGCTCCTTTGGGAGGCTGCCAACAACCCCACCAAGGCTGGCATCACCCCTGACCAGGCTCCCGCCTACCAGCAGGCTTGGCTCGCACTCGAAAAGGACACCGAGCAGATGCTCCTCCAGCAGAAGTTCATGAGCCAGTTCGCCGGCGTGCTCACCGCCAACAAGCTTGACGCCGAAGCCATCTTCAACGACAACGCATCGACATCGACCATCGCATACGCAAAGAAGGACCTCTCCTCGCTCAAGGACGAAGATTTCCCCGTGTCCGACGCCGAAATCAACGACCTCTACAACACCGAGAAGAACCGTTACCGCATCAATGAGCCGCAGCACATGGTAAGCTACATCGCCGTGGATGTGGTTCCCTCCACCGACGACCTCGCCGCCGCCCAGAAGGAAGTCGAGGACGCCATGGTCGGTCTCCGTCTCAACGAAGGCACCGAAGCCGTGGCATCGAACGGCAAGTTCTACGTGAACCGCGTGTCGGCAACAGCCTCCTCGCTTGCTCCCGCACTCCGCAAAGCCGTTCCCGGAATGGCAAAGGACTCCGTAGCCATGGTTTCGTTCATCGACAACCAGTACACCATCGCCAAGTTGCTTGACACAACCACTTCGGTTGACTCCGTTCTGGTTGACCTCGCATTCATCAATGAAAGCGTTGATGCCGACTCGATTATCAGCCGCCTCAACACCGGCGCTGCCAAGGCCGACCTCGGCGAAGCCCTTTCGCAGAGCCAGGACAGCATCTGGGTATCGCTTCTCGACCCCTCGATTGCCACTCTCAAGGATGAGATCGCCAATGCCGAAACCGGCAAATACTTCAAGCCTGCCAACGGCCAGCCCGGCATGACTATCCGTGTGGTCAACCGCAAAGCCCCCGTCACAGTGTACGACGTTGCCGAAATCACCTACGACGTAGTTCCCTCCAACGCCACCATCCAGAAGCTTAACGGCGACCTCCGCAAGTTCCTCGACACCAACACCACCGCAGCAGCCTTCAGCGCAGAAGCCACCAAGGCCGGCTACTCGGCACTCACCGCAGTTGTGACCCCCTCCACCCTGAGCATCAACGGCCTCCCCGAAAGCCGTGGAGCCGCCAAATGGGCGCTCGGAGCCAAGAAGGGTCAGGTTAGCGGCGTATTCAACAACGACCGCGACTCCCGTCTGCTCGCTGTGGCTGTGAACGACATCTACGACGGCAAGTTTGTGCCCGCCACCAACGAACAGGTGCGCACATTCCTCACCAACAAGGTACGCAACAACAAGAAGGCCGCCAAACTCGTGGCCGACTTCACCGGCAAGGGCAAATCGGTGGCTGAATATGCCGCCGCCATGGGCGTGAAAGCCGACACCACCCAGGTAACATTCGGTCAGGCTTACGTGGCCAACTTCCCCATGTATGAAAGCGCCCTGCAGGCCAACGTGGCTGTTGCCAAGCCCGGCGCTCTCGTAGGCCCGATCGCTCTCAACCAGAGTGTAGTGGTGTTCACCGTGACAAACGTAAACAACCAGGGTCGTAAGTTCGACTTCGAGAACGACGCAATGGTATTCAACCAGCGTGAAGGCGCAGCCTCGTTCCAGCGCACACTGCCCGACGTAATCCTCGGCAACAAGAAAATCGACAACAAGATTCAGAAATTCTACAGCGACCGCCAGTAATCAGGCTTGCGTCTCGCAATCCGGCATAACAAAGGCGGTGTGTCAATCCAACGACACACCGCCTTTAACATATCCTCCACCAAAACCTAAACAACCATGAAAACAACTGCCTTAGCCGCACTGGCCTGCACCGCCATCATCGGTATTGCGCCCTCCGTAAATGCCCAAAGCCAACAGCCAGACGCGCCTGCCACCCTGACAGCGCAGTTCACCGACGGCTGGATGGCGCCATATTTCGGCCTGACCACCGATGCTCAGCGCACCTGGGATATGGAGGTGCGTATGGAGCAGGACGGCAGCAAACTCAGGGTGATAAATCCCTATGGAAGTGCCGGATTCAAACTGGCAGCAGGCGAATCAAACGCCACAACCGAGCCGCACGACATAGTGTTCGACATCTCAGATCCGGATTTTGTCCGGGTGGAGCTTGGAGAAGCATACACATCACCTGAAGGGGTATTGGGCAACGGAATGCAGACAGTATGGGTGCAAGGCCGCGCCGACTACCTCGTTGCCGCCGGACGCACCCCCGAAGTAATCACTCAGAACGAGCTCAACGCCACTTTCGACGGCACCACACTCATTGTGCCACAGGCAGTGCTCGGATTCTCCTCCAACCCGCTCCAATGTGGCGAAACATGGAATGCCGGAGCATTCGCCACCCGTGTGGAGCTGAAACAAAGTGCGGTCGAGACAATCCTGACCGATGACACCATTCAGCCTGACGGAGTAACCGGTCCCGAATATTTCAACCTCCAGGGCATACCGGTGTCCCACCCGGAATCCGGCAACCTCTACATCGAACGCAGCGGCCACAACGCGCGCCTCGTCAAGATGTAACCGCATCCGGACACATTTCCGTTTTCAACTGATACATTTTCCTCAACACCATGAAATCCCGATTCCTCATTATCGCTTTAGCCGCCACCGGCGCAATTTGCTCCTACGGACAGACTCTGGAGCAGACACCCTACGGTGCGAGAATCATCACACCACAAACCGTCACCGAACTGCAGTTTTTCACCCCGGCGTCAGTCAGGGTTGTGAAATATCCGGCGTCGGCACCTGCCCCTGAAATGCGGGAAAGTCTGTCGGTCATAGCTCATCCAGCCGGAACAAAGGTCCGGACAATCCGCACGGACAGCACCCTGACGCTCAGGACTGCGGCACTTGCCGCCACCGTAAGCCTGACGGATGGCTCAATATCGTACACCGATTCCGACGGGAATCTGCTCACCAGCGAATGCGGCACGCTGTTTTCGCCCGTGGACGATGCCGGCCGGAGCACCTATGCCGTATCGCAGCGCTTCAGGCTTGCCGACGATGAAGCCATATACGGCCTGGGCAACTACGAGAACGGCACTCTCTCGCAGCGCGGATGCACCCATACACTCCAGCCGGGCAACATCGAGGACGGAATTCCGGTGATGCAGTCGGTAAAAGGCTATGGCATAATCTGGGACAATTATTCGCCGATAGCCTTCAGCGACAATGCCGAAGGGATGTCGTTCACATCGAGCGCCGGCGACTATATGGATTATTATTTCATGTACGGCGGGAATGCCGACGGGGTGATAAGACAGATCCGCACCCTCACAGGCAAAGTGCCCATGTTCCCGCTATGGAGTTTCGGCTTCTGGCAGAGCCGCGAGCGTTATAAAAGTCAGGATGAGCTTTTAGAAGTTGTGGCAAATCACCGCAAACTCGGCGTACCCATAGACGGCATCATACAGGACTGGCAATACTGGGGCAACAACTACCAGTGGAACGCCATGGAATTCCTCAATCCGGGATTCCACAATCCTCAGCTCATGATGGACTCCGTTCACTCCATGAACGCCCACGCCATCATCTCCATATGGTCCTCATTCGGGCCGCAGACCAAGCAATACCGCGAGCTTGACAGCAAAGGGCTCCTGTTCAACATCGCCACATGGCCGGAATCGGGCATCGACAACGTGTGGCCGCCGCGCATGGACTACCCTTCGGGGGTACGTGTCTACAATCCATACAGCGCCGAGGCACGCGACATATACTGGAAACACCTCACCCGCCTGCACGACTTCGGCATGGACGGATGGTGGATGGACTCGACCGAGCCTGACCATTTCAATGTGACCGAGGCCGACCTCGACACCCCCACCGGCATGGGGTCGTTCCGCAGTGTGCGCGGCGCATTCCCACTCATGACTGTAGGAGGCGTCTACGACCATCAGCGCCAGGTGTCAGACAGCAAGCGCGTGTTCATCCTCACCCGCTCGGGCTGGACGGGTCAGCAGCGTTACGGATGCAACGTATGGAGCGGCGACGTGTCGTCCACCTGGGAGATGCTGCGCAACACCGTGCCTGCACTGCTCAATTTCACACTCACGGGCAACCCGAACACCAACTCCGACATAGGCGGATTTTTCTGCGGTGCCTACAACAACGGACGCAATGACAACTTCGCCACACGCAATCCTCAGTTTCAGGAACTCTATGTGCGCTGGCTACAGATGGGAGCATTCACCCCAATGATGCGCTCGCATGGCACCGACATAAAGCGGGAGATCTATTATTTCGGAAAGGAAGGTGAGCCTGTCTACGACGCAATCCGCGATGCCATCCGGCTGCGCTACCGTCTGCTCCCCTACATCTATTCCACAGCATGGATGGTGACCGGCGGCGACTACAGCTATATGCGTGCGCTGTGGATGGATTTCCCTGCCGACACCGCCACACATAACTGCCGCACCCAGTTCATGTTCGGTCCGGCACTGCTCGCCGCTCCTGTGCTCACGGCACAATACACACCGGAGAAGGTGATGAATCTCGACGCCAACACCGGATGGAACCGCACGACAACAGCCGGCGGCAACACGGACTTCACCGTGGATTTCACCGCTCCGCGCACCTACGCCGTGTATCTCCCCGCAGGCACGGATTGGTATGACTTTCATTCGGGCGAACGGCTGCTGGGAGGCGATTCGGTGAAAGCAGCCACAACTCTGGGCACAATGCCGCTGTATGTCCGGGCCGGTGCCATAATCCCCGTCGGACCGGAAGTGCAATACGCCACCGAGAAGCCCTGGGACGACCTTGAAATACGCGTTTATCCCGGAGCCGACGGCCGTTTCACGCTCTATGAGGATGAAGGCGACAACTACAACTACGAAAACGGGGCATACTCGACAATAGAATTCCGGTGGAACGACAAATCGGACCGGCTTACAATCGGAAAACGCGCAGGCGATTTCCCCGGAATGCTGGCCAACCGCCTTTTCCGTGTGAAAAACATGGACACCGGCCGAATGACAGAAGTGAATTACAACGGCGCCTCACAGACGGTGCGCCTGTGAAGCCGACTTGACATAAACCTACAGATTTTATATCGACATCAGATATGGAAAAATGGAAAACTCTGGCGTCGGAATATCTGTTCCGGCGCCCGTGGCTGACAGCCCGACGCGACACCGTGCAACTCCCCAACGGCGTGGTGCACGACGAATACTACGTGCTTGAATATCCCACATGGGTAAACGTCATAGCAATCACTGCCGACGGACGGTTCGTGATGGTCGAGCAATATCGTCACGGTCTTCAGGACATATTCACAGAACTTGTGGCCGGGGTAGCCGAAAAGGGCGAGACTCCCCTTGAAGCCGCCAAACGTGAACTGCTGGAGGAGACCGGCTTCGGCGGCGGAGAATGGACGCTTAACACCGTGCTGTCGGCCAATCCAGGCAGCCAGAACAATCTCACCTATTCGTTCATTGCCCGTGGTGTGCGGCAGATTGCCGGACAGCATCTCGATGCCACCGAAGATGTCGGCGTGCGCATCCTCACCCGCGAGGAAGTGTACCGCATGCTCGCCGACGATGAAATGAAGCAGGCACTCATGGCCGCTCCCCTTTGGAAATACTTCGCTCTCAATCCCCGCTGACCATCCTGAGCGTTCGCCCGTCGCGCCGGCCGTGGAAAAATCTGTCGAGCACACGGGCGTAGATATCGTCAGGCGAGACCATGTCAAACAATGTCATGGACGACCGCAGTTTCACGCTGTCCACATTTCCGAACACATCCACAATGTCCACCTCCGGCAATGCCAGAACCGCCTCGGTCACCGCTCTCAGCCGCCGGTTAAGCTCCGGATGCTCCAGATAGGCGGCAGCCTCATCTATCCCGGCGAGGCCGTAAAACTCCGAGTAGTAGGAAGCCCCCAGATGTTTGTGCTGCGGAAATATATACCACATCCAGTGCGTCTGCTTACGCCCCGCCTGCACTTCCTTGAGCGCCATAGGATAAGCATCCTCCTGCGCAGTAATAAACCGTTCGAGGTTATATTTGTCCTGTTCCATATCTTTAGGTATTCTGTTGATTCGTATTGCGAAAATACCAATTTTATCTGGAAGAAACACTATGTCACACCCTGGTTTCTTATCGGAGCTCATTTGAGTTTATCAGATTTTAGCATCCGTAGGAGCCCCTTGGGCGGGTTAGGGTGGCTTTTGCGGGCGTTATTTGGGGGTGTTGAAAATTTTATTTACATTTGTGAGTAGAATCTCCGGGGGTGCTGCGGCGCTCCGGGGGCAGTCAGACAAATCTCATAAAACGCGATAATTATGCGAACCAACTATAAGCGCGTGCTTCTCAAACTCAGCGGCGAATCGCTCATGGGAAGCCAGCACTACGGAATAGACCCCGAACGCCTCGGCCAGTATGCCGAGCAGATAAAGGCCGTGGCCCAAAGCGGCGTACAGGTTGCCATCGTGATCGGCGGAGGCAACATCTTCCGCGGCATGCAGGGAGCAGCCAAGGGTTTCGACCGCGTGAAAGGCGACCAGATGGGTATGCTTGCCACCGTTATCAATTCACTGGCGCTCAGTTCGGCCCTGACATCCATCGGGCAGCCCGCAAGCGTGTTCACCGCCCTCAACATGTATCCCATCGGTGAATACTACAGCAAATGGAAAGCCATCGAGGCCATGGAGGCCGGCAAGGTGGCCATCCTGTCGGGCGGCACAGGCAATCCGTTCTTCACCACCGACACCGGCGCTGCCCTGCGCGGGGTGGAAGTGGAGGCCGACGTGATGCTCAAAGGCACCCGCGTTGACGGCATCTACACCGCCGATCCGGAGAAAGACCCCACTGCGACAAAATTCACCGAAATCACTTACGATGAGGTGTACACACGCGGCCTGAAAGTGATGGACCTCACCGCCACCGCCCTGTGCAAGGAGAACAAGCTCCCGATCATCGTGTTCGACATGGACACCCCGGGCAACCTGAAAAAAGTGCTCGAAGGCGAGCCGATAGGCACGCTTGTCTATTGACCGCAACCCATCCAAATCAATCAACACGAATAAACAACCCTCTTTTTACCATACCCAATGACTGATCCGAAAACCTATCTCGACCCGGCTGAAGAGAAAATGGAAATGGCCGTGATGTATCTCGACGAAACCCTGCAGCGTATCCGCGCAGGCAAGGCCAACCCCAAAATTCTCGACGGCATCCGCGTGGACTACTACGGGTCGCAGGCTCCCATCTCTAACGTGGCCAACGTGTCGGTGCCCGACGCCCGCACCATCGCCATCACCCCGTGGGAGAAATCGATGTTCAAGGAGATTGAGAAAGCCATCATCAACTCCGACCTCGGCATCACTCCCGAAAACAACGGCGAGGTGATCCGCATCGGCATCCCGCCCCTCACCGAGGAGCGCCGCAAGCAGCTTGTGAAGCAGTGCAAAACCGAGGCCGAGCAGGCAAAAGTGAGCGTACGCAACGCCCGCCGCGATGCCATCGAGGGCCTGAAAAAAGCCATCAAGCAGGGCATGCCCGAGGACGTGGAGAAGGATGCTGAGACCACAGCCCAGAAAATCCACGACAAATATCTCAAGCGCATCGACGAGATTTTCACTGCAAAAGAGAAAGAGATTCTCACCGTGTGATCATCACGTTGCCGCTGCTTACGGCACCCACCCATACACTAACCGGAGTGTGTCATGGCACCGCAATGCCGTGGCACGCTTCCGGTTGTATTGATTATAAGCAGACACCTGAAACTTACAAAACGTTAACATCCAAACGTTCACAACAGCCCCTGACCAGTATGCAACGCGTCCTGTTTCACAGCACCATCTTCGGGCCTATCCATTCGCGCAGGCTCGGCACATCGCTCGGCGTGAACCTAATGCCCGACGACGGAAAAGTATGCACGTTCGACTGCCTCTATTGCGAGGCCGGATTCAACGCCCAGGGTCCCGGCACAACCGGACTGCCCCCGCGCGAGGTGGTGGCCGTCCAGCTTGAGGCAAAGCTCCGCGAGATGCATGCCGACGGGACGACGCTCGACGTGATTACCTTCTCTGGCAACGGCGAGCCGACGCTGCACCCCGAGTTCCCGGCCATCATAGCCGACACCATGCGGCTGCGCGACAGCTTCTATCCCGAAGCCAAGGTCAGCGTACTCACCAACTCCACCCGTATCTTCACCCCTGAAGTCGCCGAGGCTCTGAAGATGGTGGACAACAACATCCTCAAACTTGACTCGGCCGTTGAAGAGACCATGCGAATCATCGACCGCCCCACATCACCGACGTTCACCGTAGAGAAAGTAGTGGAATCCCTGCGGCAGTTCGCAGGCACCGGCATAATCCAGACCATGATGGTGCGCGGCCAGTGGGAGGGCACGGAGTTCGACAACACCACTCCCGCCGAGGTCGACGCCCTCATCGAGGCCTACCGGCGCATCGGTCCGCGTGAGATAATGCTCTACTCGCTCGACCGCACCACCCCGGCAAAAACACTCGTGAAAATCGAGGCGCCAGAACTTAAGGAAATCGGCGAAAAGATTGCCGCGGCAACCGGCATACCGGTACAGGTGAACTAAACAACCCCTACAGCCACATATGCTCCCGCCATTTCTCCAACCCGGCGACCGCATCGCCATCCTCTCGCCTGCTTCGGCCATAGCGCATGAGCGCATCGACGGAGCGGCAGCCACATTGCGCCGTTTAGGCTATGAACCGGTAGTGATGCCGCATGCAAAAGGGGTGTACGGCTCGTTCAGCGGCACTGTGGAGGAGCGTCTGTCCGACCTCACCTCAGCCCTGACCGACCCCTCGGTGAAAGCCATCCTCTGCTCACGCGGAGGCTACGGCTGCGTGCATCTGCTGCAGGAACTCGACAAAATTCCGGCCGAGCACTTCAACAAATGGCTTATCGGCTTCAGCGACATCACCGCTCTGCACGCCTTGTGGGCGCGCAAAGGCTACGCATCGCTGCATGCCTCCATGGCCAAGGCGTTCGCCGCATACGGCACTCCGGAGGCCATCACCGGCCTTGACGAAGAGATTGCCATCCTGCAGGGAGAGAACGTGACTATCCAGGCCCACTCCGACGGATCACAACAGCTTGCCGGCCATTCGGGCAAAGCACATGCGCCGGTGCTGGGTGGAAACCTCGCCGTTCTCGGCGGACTGATAGGCACGCCGTTCGACCCTCTGGCGGCCGCAGCACGCCGTGGCGAGGATTTTATCCTGCTCGTAGAGGACATAGCCGAGCCTATCTATAAAGTGGAGCGCATACTCTACCAGCTGCTTCTCACCGGCTCCCTCAACCACATGAAGGGGCTGATTGCAGGCGATTTCACAGACTACCGGCCCTCGCGCGACCATGCCGGCATGCAGCAGATGATCGAGGCATTCATTGCCCGCAACCTGCGCGGCAAGACGGATATACCCGTGACCTACAGCATATCCATAGGCCACAGGGACGAAGCGAACTATCCTGTGATTCTTAATTGGCCTGCTACACTGGAAGTTACCGCCGGAAACAGCTACCAGCCGGGAAGCACGGCCACCACCCTCACTTTCGGCTGAATGTCACCAGCCGCCGGAAGCACCGCCACCGCCGGTCATACCGCCGCCGAACGAGCCTCCGCTGAAACCGCCGCCACCGCCGAAGCCACCATGGCCACCGCCGGGGATAATCACTACCGGAGGCACCGCTTCCTTGGCAATGACATAGGGTTTCTCAAAACGTTTTCTGCAGTTAAGACATGTGTAATCCTTCACACCCCGCCCCTCACGGGTGGTTGTGGGGCGGATAATCATGCGGTCGTTGGTGAGCACGCACGCACGCGCATGGCATGAGGGGCACACCGTGTAGTTTTTCTTAGGATTCACATAGGGGATTATATCGGTCTCACCGCACGACGGGCATAGCCACACGTCATAGTCCACCGAATCCAGGCGCTCCTCGGCATCCTGACTCGGAGTGAGATAGGCATTGTCGTTGTCCTCATCCACGCGCTCCATACGTGTGGAACAGTTGGGACACAGGCGCTTGTGCATACGCACATGCCTCATCAGCAGCACCAGGACAATATATGCGGGAAACACACATCCAAGCGTCAGGAACGAGGCCATGAGCATGGCGAGGCGGATGCCGTCGAGCGAGCTGTAACGCTTGGCAGTGGGCAAACGGCGCTCGCCGAAATAGATTCCCAACACCAGAAAAAGCGCCACCACCCCGGCCAAAGCGCAAACGCCGAGATAGAATTCAAAAAAGTTGTCATCCTCATCCGTGGCATCCGACTGCTGTCCGGACATAAGCTCCTCCCGCGCCTCGTCGGAGGTCATGGCCTTATGCATGGTGGAAAGCGCGGCAAGCACGCCGCCGTCGTAATCCCCTGTGCGGAAATGCGGGGCCATGTCGTGCCTTATGATGTTCGAAGCTATCACGTCGGGGAGCACCCCTTCGGCGCCGTAGCCGGTGCGTATCACAGCCTTACGGTCGCCCGTGGAGATGAGAACGAGCACACCGTTGTCCTTGTCGCCCTTACCGATGCCCCAGGCAGAGAAAAGGCGGGTGGCGAAATCGTCGATATCCTCACCTTCCAGATCCGGCACAATAACCACCACCGGTTCGGCCGATGCCTCACGCCAGATTGAAGCCAGTGTGGAATCGGCCTGCGACCGCGCCTGCGCCGACATGGCGCCTGCCATATCCGACACATACCGCGTGCGGTCGGCCACATGCACATTTGGAATGTCCTCAACCGTGAGGGCATGAACAGGGAGGATGCAGGCGAGTAAGAAGAAAAACGCCGAAAGGCGGGTCAGGAGTTTCATTGTGTTTGTTTGGAGATTGGTGATTTCCGCGATGAATCGCGGAAGCTGAGACAAAAAATGGATTTAGAGAGACGGAGAGGGGGCAGACTGGCGAGAGAAAGAGAGCAGAGGGCTTGGTAGGAAAGGGGATAGGCTACCGGGGGAAGGATTAAGGAGTGGGAAAGGGGTTAGACTGCCGGGAGGGAGAGGCCGTTGAGCTTGCGGTAGAGGTCGAGGGCATAGACATCGGTCATGGCCGAGACGTGATCCACAACAGCCTGTATGCGGTGGTAAAGCTCGGGGGCATGCACGTCGTACTGCTGCGGCACTTGCGACAGAAGCAGCCGCGAATAGTTGAGCGTAGGGTTGCATACGGCATGCACCAGTTTTTCGAGCAGGAAGGAGATGATGCGGTTACCGGCCAGTTCGATGTTCACCACATCGGGGGCGCGGTAGATGCGTTCCCAGCTCAAGGCGTTGCACTGCGCGAACGCCGCATGCTGCAGTTCCGGCACCTTGTCGAGCAGATGTCCGGTGAACTCTCCGCGAAGGATGGCATCCTCGTTGGCCACAAACGCCTCGGCGCAGCTCTGCACCAAGGCGCCGATCACACCCGAGCGCAGATAGGCAATCTGCTCGTTGGGGTCGGCGATCATGCCCATAACCTCCTCGCAGCGCGCCCGTCGCTGCGGTTCGAAGAAGGCCAGGAAGAGCTGCTTCACTTCCGGTGTGGAGAGGATTTTCAGTTTATGTGCATCCTCGATGTCCATCACTTCGTAGCAGATATCGTCGGCCGCCTCCACAAGGTAGACCAGCGGGTGGCGTGCATAGCTGAGCCTGTCGGCACCGTTGTCCTCAAGGCATATCATGCCCAACTGCGAGGCGATGCGCCGGAAACTGTCGCGTTCGGTGGTGAAGAAGCCGAATTTGTTGCGCGTCCCCGCAAGGGTAGAGCTGTAGGGATATTTCACAATCGATGCCAGCATGGAGTAGGTCATGGCAAAGCCGCCGTTGCGCCGGCCGTTGAAGCTGTGGGTGAGCAGCCTGAACGCATTGGCGTTCCCCTCGAAATGCACCAGGTCGGCCCAGCATTCGGGGGGAAGCTGCTGCTGCAACGGAGCGCCAGCACCTTCAGAAAAGAAGGTGGAGATAGCTGTCTCGCCCGAATGACCGAATGGTGGATTGCCCAGATCGTGGGCCAGACAGGCCGCCGCCACAATCTCGCCTATCGAATCGAGCGCGGCACGGGTGGCGGCATCAGTGTGCCGCGCACGCAGAGCCGATGCCACCTCATTGGCCATCGACCGCCCCACACAGGCCACCTCCATGCTGTGGGTGAGCCTGTTGTGCACAAACACACTGCCCGGAAGCGGAAACACCTGGGTCTTGTTCTGGAGCCGGCGGAAGGGGGAGGAGAACACCATGCGGTCGAAATCGCGCTGAAAATCGGAGCGCGTGCCGCCGTTGTGGCTGTCGTGATAGTTCTCCAGTCCGAAACGGCGGTCGGACACAAGGGTGGCCCATTCCATCGGCCTGTTATGCCGTGATGCAGACTGGTCTGATTTATGCGCGGTCATGTTCATTCTTGTTGGTCTCCACCTTCCGGGAGGAGATCGTCATATTTCTGATACAGGAAATCGTTGTAGGGGAAACGCTCGGCATGAATCTGACGGGCCTTTTCGTAAATGAGCTGCTTGAGCTCATCGATATTGGTGCCCTTCTTGGCCGACACGAACACGCAGTTGCCCGGGTCAAGGCGGTTCATCCACGTGGCTTTCAGTTCATCGAGGGGGATGTTGCGCGCGGTGCGCGGGGTGAGGTCGTCGGCATCTTTGGGGATATGGCTGTATGCATCAATCTTATTGAACACCATAATCATGGGCTTGTCGGCAGAGCCGCATACCTCGGCAAGCGTCTTGTTCACCACCTCTATCTGCTCTTCGAACTGCGGATGGCTTATGTCGACCACATGCAGCAGCAGGTCGGCGTCGCGCACCTCGTCGAGAGTGGATTTGAACGATTCGACAAGGTGGGTGGGGAGCTTGCGGATGAATCCAACGGTGTCGGTGAGCAGAAACGGCAGATTCTCGATAGTCACCTTGCGCACGGTGGTGTCCAAAGTGGCGAACAGCTTGTTCTCGGCAAACACGTCGCTCTTGCTCAGCAGATTCATCAGCGTGGATTTCCCCACATTGGTGTAGCCCACAAGAGCCACGCGGGTGAGCTTGCCACGATTCTTGCGCTGGAGGGTCTTCTGCCGGTCAATGTCGCGAAGCTCCTCCTTCAAAAGCGAGATGCGCCGCAGGATGATACGGCGGTCGGTCTCGATCTGAGTTTCACCGGGACCACGCATACCGATACCGCCACGCTGACGCTCCAGGTGGGTCCACATGCGTGTCAGCCTCGGGAGCAGGTACTGGTACTGCGCCAGCTCCACCTGCGTTTTGGCCGTGGCCGTCTGCGCGCGCTTGGCGAAAATGTCGAGAATCAGACTGGAGCGGTCGAGAATCTTGATCTGCAGCTCCTTTTCGATGTTGGCCACCTGCTTGGACGACAGGTCGTCGTCGAAGATGGCCATACCTATCTCGTTTTTCTCAACGAATTCCTTTATCTCAAGCAGCTTACCGCTCCCCACGAAGGTGCGCGGATTAGGGTTCTCCACCTTCTGTGTGAACCGCTTCACCACCTGCGCCCCCGCCGTGTCGGCCAGGAACTCAAGTTCGTCAAGATATTCATCAACCTTTGCCTCATTCTGCTGCTGGGTCACAAGTCCCACAAGCACAGCGCGTTCGGTTGTTTCTTTGCTTATTACTAATTCTTTCATGCTCAATTACAAAACACAGTTGTCAGGCTCTGCGCCTGCACATAACCGTCCTAATTTACAAAGATACGTATAAGTCGAGTGCAAAAGCAAATTAATTTGCTTTTGCCGAGCGAAAGTATCTAAGACCTCTGTCAAAGATAACAATTTTTTGTGGCTCAAGTTGAAATCCCGCCGCCTGTATTTCTGCCGATGCTGTTATCCATGCATAAAACCGCCCCAAAATACTAATGGCGTGACATAAATTTATAAACAATCGTTTTTATTCATTCAAAAAAATTTGCAGGATTGAAACTTGTTTGTAACTTTGTAGACAGGTAAGAAGACTCAATGCTTACCGATATCGCTTCAGACCTTCCGCAGAACGGGAGGTTTGCGGCGTATCCGCCATTTTCGCACATTGCGATGTGCTTGTCAAAACGATCAGCACCATGACAACCGACCAGTCGCACCCGGCAATGCCGGCCACAACAAGGGATTCACTGGTGATAATCCCTATGTATAACGAAAAGGAAAACGCCGCAGCCATAATCGATGCGGTGCTCGGGCTGTCACATCCTTTTGACATACTGGTTATCGATGACAATTCGCCCGACGGTACGGCCGAAATCGTGAAAGGGAAAATGGCGGCACACCCCGGCCGCGTGCACATAATTGAACGCCGCGGCAAACTCGGACTGGGCACGGCCTACATCGAAGGGTTCCGCTGGGCGTTGGCTCACGGATACGAATATGTGTTCGAGATGGACGCCGATTTCTCCCATAATCCGGCCGACCTGCTGCGCCTGCGCTCGGCGTGCGCCGACGATGGCGCCGACGTGGCAGTAGGCTCGCGCTACATAACCGGAGTTAATGTGGTGAACTGGCCGATGGGGCGTGTGCTCATGAGCTACTTCGCGTCGAAATACGTGCGACTGGTCACGGGGATGAACGTGGCCGACACCACCGCCGGATTCGCATGTTACCGCAGCGAGGTGCTACGTACCATGGAACTCGATAAAATACGCTTCAAAGGGTATGCGTTCCAGATTGAAATGAAGTTCACAGCCACGCGATGCGGATTCAAGGTGGTCGAAGTGCCTATCGTATTCGTGAACCGCGTGCTGGGAACCAGTAAAATGAGCAGCGGCATTTTCGGCGAAGCCCTGTTCGGAGTGATTCAACTGAAGCTCAACTCACTGACCCGCAAATTCCCGCAGAAGCACACCGGCGCTTCGGGAACGACCGGGAATTAAGCCATGTTTTAGCATGAAACCTCGAATTCTGACAAACGGCCTGATTGTGAGCGACGGATTCCGGTTCGTCGGCAGCATTGTGGTAGATAAAGGGCTGATTACAAAAGTGGATTTCGGACGGATTGACACCTCCACCATAGATACTGAAAACTACGAAGTGCTGCCCTGCGACGGCAAAATAATCCTGCCGGGCTTAATAGACGAGCATGTGCATTTCCGCGATCCGGGCCTTACGGAAAAGGGGGATATGGCCACCGAAAGCCGCGCGGCACTCGCCGGCGGCATCACCTCCTTCTTCGACATGCCCAATACCAACCCCGCCACCACCACCATCGAACAGTGGGAACGGAAAATGGAACGTGCAGCCGAATCGTCGGCCATCAACTACTCCTTCTTTTTAGGTGCAACCAACAATAACCTCGACGAAATTCTTCATGCCGACTACACACGCATCCCCGGAGTGAAACTCTTCATGGGCAGTTCAACCGGCGGTATGCTTGTGGACAACGACAGCACCATACACCGGCTGTTTGCCAATTTCGGACGCATCATAGCCTGCCATGCCGAAAGCGAAAAGGAGATTGCAGCCAACCGTGCACGCCTGCAGCAACAGTTTCCCGAAGGGATTCCCGTGGAATATCACAGCGCCATACGGTCGGCAGAGGCCTGCTTCAAGGCATCGGCAAAGGCCGTGGAACTGGCACGCGCCACAGGCGCCCGCCTCCATCTCATGCACATCTCCACCGCAAAGGAACTGGAACTGCTCACCCCCGGGCCGGTAACGGCAAAACGAATCACAGCCGAAACGTGCCCTCACTATCTCTATCTCACCGATGATTCGGTGGCACAGACCGGAGGTCTTACAAAATGTAATCCAGCCCTCAAGACCGAGGAGGACCGCCGGCAGCTGCTCCGCGCCGTGGCCGACGGACGCATCGACACCATCGGCACCGACCACGCTCCCCATCTGCTTGCGCAGAAACAGGGCAATGCCCTCACCGCCGCATCGGGGATGCCATCTGTGCAATTCGCACTCCCTGTAATGATGCATCTGGCCGGCAAAGGCTACTTCACTCTGGAGGACGTGGTGGAACGCATGGCCGCCGCCCCGGCAAAACTCTACGGCATATCGCGCCGCGGATTCATCCGTCAGCAGTACATGGCCGATCTGGTGATAGTGAACCCGGATTCGGAGTACGAAATCACGCGCGACTCGGTGTTAAGCCCGTGCGGCTGGAGCCCATACGAAGGTCTGCGCACACGTTTCCGCGTGGAGCAGACATGGGTGAACGGCGAACCGGCCTACGTCGACGGAGAATTCACCGGACGCCAGACCCCACTTGCCGTCCGTTTCGACATCTGACCCTACCCCCACGCCCCGAAAACAATAACTGCGCCGTATCAATTCAGATTTGACACGGCGCAGCAATTTTTTTATTTATCGAAGGGACGGGAGACGGCACCTCTTTTGTCCCGGAAGCAGTGACTGTCAGCGCGGTATGGCATCGTAGGCGGCAAGAGCCTCCTCAAAACGGTTGGCTACGTCGGCAAATTTGTAGAGGCCGTCGGCATTTTTCTGCAGTCCTTTGAGCGACAGCGGATAAATCATGGGAGGATTGTCGAGCGACAGCAGTTCCATGTTGCGCAGCTGGTCCACGCTCTGATAAACCAGATTGATGTCGGCATATTCCTCGCCGTCGGGGCCTACAAACTTCTCGACAACGATTTTCGAACCAATGGGAGTTTTCTTCTCGATGGCGTTGGGCAGTTCATATTCCTCCACGCCGAGTGCGGTTGCCACAGCCGACAGGTTGCTGTCGTGCCCTACAAGGAAGGTGAATTTGCGGTCGGGCGACCTCAGCTCGTCATACATGTACTGAATTAGCGGGTGCGATACGTTCACGGCCACGATGGGAGCTGTGAACAGTACGTCCTGATACACATCCTTGATGTGAGCCAGACGGCTCCAGTCCTCTCGCGTCAGTTTCTTTCCGAATGCGGCCTTGACGGTGTCCGGCTCCTCATAATACTGCAGGATGAAGGCATCCGACGCCGCATTCAGGTCCTTGAGTGCCGAACCGGCCTTCATCGACGGCTCCTTGAACTGCTCGAACACAATCTCCGTGTTGTAGTTCGAGAAATCCTTTAGTTTCGGATCATTCTCCTTTGCCATGGGTGAATCTTTTGTGTCCATCACCTCCTGAATGAATGCGTAGTCGGGGGCGATGGCCTCGTTGATGCCAACAATACCCTTCTCACCGCCCATGGCGTTGATCTGCTCCATGGCCGTTGCCACGAACTCGGGGCTGACCTTGGTGAGCTGCGGGTTGAACAGCGGATCCATCTTGCTGGGGGTGTAGCGGTGGTTGACCTTCACACCGCCAACGGGCATGAAACCGGATGTGAAATACTGCGCCGTGGCTATGCAGCGCTGCATGGAGTTGGCAATCACGTTCACATCATCGGCCGTGGGCGCATAGTTTTCGGGGAACATGCCGGCGTCCACCAGCCATTTGCGGAAATACTGCCCCATCATCGTCTCCAGGGCGCCCCCGCGCGATGTAAGCTCGCTTTTGCCGGCGCTCCATTTGGTCCAATGGTGGGGCGTCATGCGGCCGAGGTCGCTCTTGCTGTCGCTCAGAGGCGAGCGGATGTTGTGGCGGCTGAGCACCACAGCCTCCTTCAGTTTGTATTTATCGTTGAATTCGCGGCTGCGTTGAGCCTGCGCGTTGGTGATGTCGGGAATACTCAGACATATAAGAGCTATAAGAGCGGCGATAAGAGTCCTCATGGCTGTGTATGTGTTTTTAAGTGTGAATAATAAAGATTTTTGCGGTGATAATTATTGAGCATGCACTTCATTGCTTTGCTGCTTTATTAAACAGCAGCCGACAGGTTTGGTTCAGGACGGCCGACGTTTTCCGGGGATGTTTAAAAACATAAGATATCCCACCCTATTTTCACAGATTTTTAGCAAACAAACATTAAACGCGATGCGTTATTAAAGGCGATAATTCTTGAACACACACATTGTGCCTACCTACCTCTTCACATTAAACGAACCATTTTATCCACGCTTTTTACTATCACGACATGAAACGCACAATTTTGCTCTTATCCGCAGCAGCCATCGCCATGACAGCAAGTGTGCCTGCCGCCAACGCCCAGTATGAGAACAAGCTCACCATCAAGCCCACAGGACGAATCCTGATGGATGGTGCCATATATGCCCCCGACGGCGCCCTATACAACGAATATGACGAGCAGGGGCAGCTGGTGGAATCGGGGCCGCACTTTGCCGACGGGGTTGCGCTCCCCGACGTGCGCATGGGCGCCAAAGTGAGCTACGGCCACTGGCAGGCGAAAATCGATGTGGGCTACGGCTACCAGAAACTCGGATTCAAGGATGTGTATATCCAGTATAACTTCAACCCGTCGAACTTCCTACGCGCCGGCTACTTCGTGCACCAGTTCGGTCTGAACGCGGCCACATCAAGCTCGATGAAACCGGCAATGGAAGCGCCCACCACCGACGACTTTTTCAAGGCCACAGGCCGTAACATCGGCATCATGTACGTGCACGACAAGGATGCGTTCTTCACCGGCGTCAGCGCCATTGTGGACGGGTCGTCGATGTCGAAACCCGCCAACGAGCAGGGGAAGGTGAGCGCCGGAGCACTCACCCGCCTGGTCTACCGTCCGCTCCGCACCGAAGGACGCGTTGCACAGGTTGGACTTTCACTGTGGTATCAGAGCGCCCTGCATCATCTGGCCGACGACGGCACGGTGACGGAAGGATACTTCGATTACTCGGCCAACTTCCCCTCGCGCGTGAACAAGATCGGGATGCTTTCGGCCAACGTGTCCGATGCCAAGGGGGTGTTCAAGCTTTCGCCTGAAATTGTGTTCGCCTACAACCGCATTGCCCTCGAAGGCCAGTATTACTACATGAACATCGCACGCCGCAACGGGCAGGAGAACTATCGCGCACAGGGTGTGTACGGATTGCTGCGCGGCATTCTTATCGGCGGTGACTACGGCTACTCGCACGGCGACGCCGGTCTGGCCACCCCTGCACCAAAATCGCTCGAAATGATTGTGGGCTACAACTACACCGATGCCTCATGCCACAAGGCCGGCATATACGGCGGCCGCTCCAACGACTATTCCGTGACATTCAACTACTACATCAACAAGTATATGCTTGCCCGTCTGCGCTACTCCTACACCGACGTGCGCGACAGCGAGGTGCTGGGCTTCCACAAATGCCACGTGAACGCCATCCAGGCACGCCTGCAGATTCTGTTCTGACCGCACTGTATCCCTACATATCACACACGACCCCTAAAGGAATGCCATAAAAAAGACGCCGGCACGGCTTACCGGAATTCCGGTGCACCGCGCTGGCGTCTTCTGTATATGTATAGAGTTTAGTGAATTGTCTGAAAATGTGGTGTGCGGGTATGTCTCTTTTTACGCCGCAATGCACATTTGAATTAAAATCTCAGGCCTTAAGCCTTGGCGTTGGCCGAACGACGGAGATTTTCCCACTCGTCGGTGTACTTATATGCCAGAGAGGCATTGTTGAAGTACCATTTGAACGCCTTTTTCATCATAGTTGTTGCTTTCATAACGTTCTGAATCTAAAAATTAAACTTTCCGGTTGACACTGGATGCATGTGCATTCAATGGCGGAAACCGGGATAACTGTAGGGAGCTGTGCAATCGCCTGTCACACGAAAAGCATCTGACTCTCCAAACGAACGGAAGCATTTACCAACTTCCGATTTAAAAACCTTAACAATCGATCTCATAATCTCATAAATTTAAGTTATGAATACTATGCCTTGTTTGGAAACCTTTCATCGGGTGAATCTCTATTCGCCATTCTGAAAGCAAGGTGCCCTGTCTGGGCTGTTGTGTGTCCCTCTATCGGGATGTTCAATAATAAAACAATCTTTACGCCTGCAAAGTTAGACTGTTTGTTAGAATTATGCCACAAAAATATGTTTTTTAACATATTCTTTGAGCAACATTTCGCCAGTTCCGTCGCGTAAGCATTTGTTTTACCGCAAATTAAGTCATTAATATTTTTTCACATCTGGCCGGGGAGTAAACGGTCATTTTTCAGGCAAAAATGAAGAAAAAGGACATTGATATCAACGATTCCTTACAACAAAGCCTGCTCAGGTGTCTGTTGGGATACGCCTTCGGCACAATGTTTCTGCTTTAAGAGAACAAGTTAAATGGGAGTCTGTCAAATTGTAGGGTCGCGACCTGTCGCGACTGCAGATGTACAAATCAATATTTGGTTATGATTGAGAATCACCACGTTGCAGTCGCGACAGGTCGCGACCCTACAATATGCGGTTATTAAATATGATGCAGGAATTCTTAATCCGTTGTAGGCACATCGTAGTTTCGGCTGATCGGTGCAGGCAAAAAAATCCCCCTGCGCGAGGGATGCGCAGGGGGACGGTATGGATTGATGTCAGGCCGGAGGGCTGGCGGTCAGGATGGACCGCCGCAATCGCGGCCGGACGTGGCGTCGGGGCGGTTTATGCCTTGCCCGAAAGTTTCTCTTTCAGAGCTGCAAGAGCCTCGATGTCGCCGAGAGTTGTCTTCTCAACGGGAGCGGTGAGGGCGGGAGCCTCTTCAGCCTTGCGGGTGGCACGTTTTGCCTTGCGGGCTTCTGCCTTGTCGGCCTTGGCCTCATCTTCGAAGATGCGGCTGTGGCTGAGGATGATGCGCTTGCTGTCCTTGTTGAACTCGATTACCTTGAAGTCAAGTTTCTCGTCAACCTTGGCAGATGTGCCGTCTTCCTTAACGAGGTGCTTGGGAGTAGCGAAGCCTTCAACACCGTAGGGGAGCTGGATAACTGCACCCTTGTCGAGCATTTCGACAATTGTTCCGGGGTGAACCGAACCAACGGTGAACACGGTTTCGAACACATCCCAGGGGTTCTCCTCGAGCTGCTTGTGGCCGAGGCTCAGGCGACGGTTCTCCTTGTCGATTTCGAGAACGACAACTTCGATGTCGGCACCGATCTGGGTGAATTCCGAAGGATGTTTAACTTTCTTGGTCCAGGAGAGGTCGCTGATGTGGATGAGGCCGTCAACACCTTCCTCGATTTCAACGAACACACCGAAGTTGGTGAAGTTACGCACCTTGGCGGTGTGGCGCGAGTTAACGGGATATTTGATTTCGATATCTTCCCAGGGATCTTTCTTGAGCTGCTTGATACCGAGGCTCATCTTACGCTCGTCGCGGTCGAGGGTGAGGACAACGGCTTCCACCTCGTCGCCAACCTTCATGAAGTCCTGAGCGCTGCGCAGATGCTGGCTCCAGCTCATTTCGCTCACGTGAATCAGACCTTCTACGCCGGGAGCAACCTCCACGAATGCGCCATAGTCGGCCATAACCACAACTTTGCCTTTGACTTTGTCGCCGACCTTGATCTCGGAAGCCAGAGCATCCCAGGGATGGGGCTGAAGCTGCTTGAGACCGAGGGCGATGCGCTTCTTCTCGTCGTCGAAGTCGAGGATAACCACATTGAGCTTCTGGTCGAGCTGTACAACCTCCTCGGGGTGGCTTACGCGGCCCCAGGAAAGGTCGGTGATGTGGATAAGACCGTCGACACCGCCCAGGTCGATGAACACACCGTAGGAAGTGATGTTCTTGACAGTGCCTTCGAGCACCTGACCCTTTTCGAGTTTGGCGATGATTTCGCGTTTCTGCTGCTCAAGCTCGGCCTCGATGAGAGCCTTGTGGCTTACAACAACATTGCGGAATTCGGGGTTGATCTTCACAACCTTGAATTCCATGGTCTTGCCGACGAAGATATCGTAGTCGCGGATGGGTTTCACGTCGATCTGCGAGCCGGGGAGGAAAGCCTCGATGCCGAACACATCGACGATCATGCCGCCTTTGGTGCGGCATTTGATGTAACCCTTGATGATTTCATCGTTTTCAAGAGCCTGGTTGACACGCTCCCACGAACGCGAAGCGCGAGCCTTGCGGTGTGAAAGGATGAGCTGGCCCTTTTTGTCTTCCTGATTCTCGATGAACACTTCCACAACGTCGCCCACCTTGATGTCGGGGTTGTAGCGGAATTCGTTCATGGGGATGATACCGTCGCTCTTATAACCGATGTTAACCACAGCCTCACGTTTGTTGAGGGCGATGATGGTACCTTCGATTACATCTTTGTCCTTGACGGTGTTGAGCGATTCGTCGTAGGTCTTGGTGAGTTCCTCACGGCTTTTCTCGCTCTTGGTTTCGCCTTTTTCGTAGGCATCCCAATCGAAATCGGCGATTGGAGAGTTTTTAACTTCTTCAGTCATTTAAATAACAGGTTAATAAATATGGTTTATAACAATCTCGACTTCAGGACATTGCGCTGCAAAACAGACGCAACAATCCCAAAGTGCCCCGAAAGGCTCTGCAAAGTTAGAACTTTTTGTCTAATCTGCAATGCGTTGCTCCCTCATATTCTGCAATTTTTCAGCGTTTTTCCGCCGTTTTTTCAAAATGCCGATATACGTTTGTATCCGGAACGTCTCACTGCCGCTACCTCTACGAGGTGCTGCTCGTCTGCTCACTACCTCCCCATGATGCGCTGCGCTTTCATGGTTTACCACGGCACATCGCCTCCGGCGATAGCCTTCCCGCAACGCTATAAAAACAGGGCGGAAGGTAGGGACGCACGGCCGGTGGGCGTCCGGATGCTTTAATGGGTGCGCCGGATGGCGTAATGGTTCCACAATGTCGTGGTAATCATCAATTTGTAGGGTCGCGGCCTGCCGCGACTGCAGGCGGAGAAGGGTGAAAACTCAAATCTGTGGTGTGCGTTCTATTCCTCAGGGTTGCAGTCGCGACAAGTCGCGACCCTACATTGGGATGGCCGGGGAAACGAGACTGGGGCGTACATGGGTGCACACCTACGCCTGGCGGGGGCATCCATGCTATGAGATGCTGCCGCATATGGCACACCTCCTTATGCAGACGCGGCCCACATGGACTTCGTCGGAAGAGGCACGAAAATCCCACAATTTCAACAAATTAAGAACAAAACGAATGCTATTAACAACATTTAACTATTGGGGGGGTAAATCGGGGTCTTTTGCCTACCTTTGTCCGTGTACATCAGCAAATTCCCATACCCCATAACGTCACGCCGATGTGAACCGGCGTGGCGGAGCATCTCCCTCCACCAGAAATTGGTAAAATATTATTAGGTAACCAAGGCGGCACCCCATCCGGAGCGCCGCCTTTGGTATATCAGGAAAAAATATTTACAGAACAAGTCGAAATTTAATCAATTCTTCAATTTCTCTACAATTATCTTAACATTGTTTTTTGCCCACAACTTCAGCCCTTTTTTCCGTTGGTCAGATAGCCTTATGTACCATATTACTGCCGCTATCATGCCAATTAAAAGAGCATAATCAAGAAGCCCGAAAATAAGTCGGCAGCTCCATTTCAGTATCAGAGCAATGGCAAACAGCCCCGCAACGATAAGTATCGGTCTAACCGGAAACATTCAATTGCCTGTTGACGTTTGAACGACCTCTGTTGCCCCGGCAGCGGTCTTTGAAGATTTCGAGAGAATAAGCAGTTCTGTCACTCCTGCGCTTAAGCCTGTGATTCCAAGAAATATGTGGAAGCCCTTGTCGCTGGTAAATTCAGAAGCCGATAAATTTGTCAATGCGTCGATACTGCTCCCGATTATGCTCTGATCCTGAATAGGGAATAACATGGCTACAGACACAAGCCCAAGCACAGGGACAATCATATACAGTTTGTTAATCCGCCATGTCTCGCACCACAGGCGGTAGCCCATAAACATTACGAGCACGGCAAACACAATCTTTTCAAGACCGAGCATAATACCCACGGTGCCGATAATATTGGCTCCCCCAAACATAAAGAATGCAAGAGCATAGCCTGCAACCATCCATGTGGTTTTCATTTCTCTCACTGATGGGGGCAACATACCAAAAATAATAAGGAGCGCAAAGATTACGTTCTGTTTCCAGGCCGCACCTTCAAGAATGGCTGCTCCGAACAGATTAACACCGCTAAGCGTGATGGCCCCCATTGCCAGCAGGAATAAGGGGAAAAGATAAGATTCGTAATTTTTCATTTCTATGATTGTTTGATTAAAATAGTCCGAACCGTTTTTTAGGCGCATAAGGTTTTGCGACTTTCAATGTGTCAATGTCATCCTTGGCCGCAATGAGCAATGCCGAATACACTCTGGGATGAAGGGCTTTGAATGCCCCCATAGCCTGCGTCCCATACAGTGAGACTGGCGAATGCAGTGTTGCCCATACGAATTGAAGAAGCTCAAAAAGCTCTGTTTTATCGGTGGAGAGGGTGCAGGTGGCTATACAATGTGCAACTTTCAGATCCGTTTCAGGTAATTTCAGGTCCGATGAATCCGGGATGATCCCTGCCACGGTTTTGAGTGTACCAGCAACTATTCCGCCGGCAACGCCTCCGGCTAATTTTGTGGCTTTGCCGGCCACCCATCCTCCGATTGCACCGGTTACCCCGCCAACGCCTTCTTCGATATTATCCTGTAAATTATCCCCGAAATTCTTAACGGCATCAACAATGTGGGAGGATGAATTAAGCGTCTTTTTAACACCTGCAAGAGCGTTTCCCACCTTGCCTGAAGGAGTAAGGTCTCGGGCAAGCTCATTTATCCGTTTTTCTAAGTCTGTCATTGTCTTAACGGAGTTATTAGGGCATGACACCCAGAGGGTCGCCAAAATTATAAGCTAAAAGGATATAGACAACAGCAAAGACAATTATCGCAATTCCCCACGACCAACCAATTTTCTTACAGAAAACACTCCACTCAGACCTGGTGTATCTGTCCCGCCTTGAAATAGCGATTTTGTCGGACAGCGCACCGGCGATAATAAACGTCGGTATTGCAACTAAAACAGCCACCCCTATCTGCCAGCCCAGAAAAATAAACGACAGGATAGAAACTGTAAGAATTGATAAAATGCACAACCAATAGATTGATTTTTTCAGAATGTTCATCTTACTGATTTTATATATTTTTGATTAGTTTGTCAATCCACTTGATTACCGAGGCCCGGGCGCGGTCATTCGCCGGAAGCTGACATAATAATGTTCCTTCGGTAACTCCGTAGTTGGATATCGGGAGCTCCCGCCACCATGTGCCATAGCGCCGCGAGCCTTTGAACTTGTCTTTTAGAACTTTGGAGAAATCGCCGTCATCCCCTTTTGAAGCCTCCACAACATATTTACCCTTTTTTCTGTAAACCGATATTGTCACATGGGTTGATTCAGAGGTCAACGTGAAGGAATCCTCGCCATCGGCAAGACTCCATCCTTGTGATTTTAATTCGTTGATTTTGTCACTCCATGCCGTGACTACCGAATTCTCTATTGTGGATGCATCTTCTTTCTCGTCATCGGCAGCGTCAAGAAGCTTTTGATGCTCCGATGGTTCTTCCTGACTGCCTGCGATTGCATCAGCAAAAGCATCCAGTTTCATAGAATTAACTGCGGAATTCTCACCATAGAGCTCTTCCCTGAACAGACAAGCTATTCTATTGAGAGAATTTACTAACACAGAAATATCGGTGTCATCACCCGTTGTTTTAATAAGATTCGTAATCTGCCCGTCAAATTCATCGACAATATTTTGGCTGCAATGCATGCGAATTGCCATTGCATGAAATATCAGTTCTTTCTTATTGGATTCGGTAGATGCGGTAACGTACCTGCACAGAGCATCCAGGAACCGATTATAAGTAGCAAGTTTCTCCTTAAATACTTCCGATTGTTCCTTTTGCTGCCGTTCGGCATCACTCTGCCCCTTTAGCAACACGCCGGTAATAATGGCTGTAATTATAACACCGATCAATGCAGCGAAAGTCTGAAACGGCAGGTCTGCAGTGGAGAAGAGCCGCAGAACCACAGCAACAGCACATGCTACGAGCGTCAGTAATATGGCTATGCCATATGAAGTCCAATTGCTGAATGTGTGTTTATTATATATCTTTGACGGTGTTGCCATGCATTTGCCTCGCCGCCGGGCCCACCTCATTGGCTTTTGATTGGTTTATAACGAAAAAGCGTGAGAGCCGTACCGTTACCCGTCCCACTTTCCGAGGCTCTCGCATTGCCCATCATGGTTGAACGAGCAAACATGCAGAAGCCTCACGCAGAATATGTGTAAACACCGAGCGCCGGCACTCGCGTGCTGGCTGTTGGTGGAATCAACATATCCACACAGGCATCTACTATTTGCTGCAATCCTGACCATGATATGAAATTTGCGAGATTTCGGAAAATCAAGACTGAGCGTCAAGTAAACGCTTTCCTATTATGTTCGCCGCCCCTCCCGCGTTGCCCTTGACCGAGCTTCTGCGGGACGGCCTGCATCTGCAAAATTACTAATTTTATTGATATTTGCAGCCAGATATGCCAAAAACAACTTTCGCACATCAAAATATTTGTGATAAAGGAATTTGAAGTTATCGAATCAACTCAATAAACGCAGATTGTAGGGTCGCGACCTGTCGCGACTGCAAAGTGATGATTTACAGCACTTAATCGCAATTTTGATTTACACGGTGGCAGTCGCGACAGGTCGCGACCCTACAATCTGGTGTAATCACGTTAGGCATTTCTCTGAAGTGGAGACATTGTGATATGCTGCTCCCCCAACAACCGGGTTACACTGGATATTGAAGGTATAGAGTGATGAAGAGTTAGGCGCGGAGCGCATGGGATATTTCTTTCCGCGGACGACGCGGGAGTGCGGAAGGTGGGTCGGGTGAGCGGTGTGGTAAAGCGGTGTGGTAAATGGGGAGGGGGCGGTGGCTGAATTTTAAGGGTTTTTGGATAAAATTTGTGTGTGAGTTGTTATTATATTGTGTAATTTCGCTTTCCGAAACCGGAACCGCGCATGCAGCGGAGGTTCCGCACACGTTATCAGCTACAGACTATGAGAAAGTTACCCGTAATATTACTCGTCATTTCGGCTGCGGCACTGATAGCCGTAGGCGCCACACGCAGCTCAAAGAGCGACATCTCGCGCAATCTCGACACGTTTGCATCCATCTACAAGGCTCTGCAGACCAGCTACGTTGACACCATCGACGCCGACAAATCGATGAACACGGCCATCTCGGCCATGCTCAACGAGATTGACCCGTACACCGAATACATCCCCGAAAGCGAGCAGGATGAGTTTCTCACCATCTCCACGGGCGAATACGGAGGCATCGGCGCATACATCATGCAACGCCCGGAGGGTGGCGTGCAGGTGACGGAGCCGCGCGACGGCACCCCCTCGCAGAAGGCAGGCCTGCGCCCCGGCGACATGTTTCTGATAATCAACGGCGACAGCGTGACCAATGCCGACAGCAAGACAGTGAGCAACATGCTGCGCGGACAGGCCGGAACAGACGTGAAGGTGACCGTGAAACGTCCGTACGTTACCGACTCAATCCTTGATTTCACCATCACCCGCTCGAAAATCGACATCAACCCGGTGCCTTACTACGGCGTGGAGCGCGGCGACATCGGCTACATCCAGCTCACAACCTTCAACGAAAAAACCTACGAGAAGACCCGCGACGCCCTCAAGGCGCTCAAGAGCAATCCGGCGGTGAAGTCGATTGTGCTCGACCTCCGCGGCAACGGCGGCGGCCTGCTTGAAAGCGCCGTGCAGGTGGTAAGCCTGTTCGTGCCGAAGGGCACCGAGGTGCTTCGCACCCGCGGCAAGGGGCTGCAGAACGAACGCATCTACAAGACACCCTATCAGCCCGTGGACACCGACATTCCGCTGGCCGTGCTGGTCAACAGCGGGTCCGCCTCGTCGGCCGAGATTGTGACCGGCGCGCTTCAGGACCTCGACCGCGCCGTGATTGTGGGCGACCGCTCGTTCGGCAAGGGTCTGGTGCAGTCCACCCGTCAGCTCCCCTACAACGGTCTGCTGAAGGTGACTATCGCAAAATACTACATCCCATCGGGGCGCCTCATCCAGGCCATCGACTATTCGCACCGCAATGCCGACGGCTCGGTGGGCCGCATCCCCGACAGCCTCACCACCGTGTGGCACACCCGCGCCGGACGTGAGGTGCGCGACGGCGGAGGCATCACCCCCGACCTCAAGGTGGAGCTGCCCGAAGGCAACCGCCTCCTCTACAACATAATCCGCGACAACTGGAGTTTCGATTTCGCCAACCGGTATGCGGCCACGCATGCCACCATCCCTCCGGCCGAGCAGTTCGAGGTGACCGACACCATATTCAACGAATTCAAGGCGTTCATCAACCCCGACAAATTCAAGTACGACCGCACCACCGACCTCATCATGGAGCAGCTGGAGAAGGCTGTGAAAACCGAGGGCTATCTCGATACTGCCGTGCAGGCACAGATGGACACGCTTAAAAACCTGCTGCGCCACGACCTCAACCATGACCTCGACCTCAACCGCAAGGCCATAAGCCAGTATCTCGCTGGCGAAATCGTGGAACGCTATTACTCTGAACGCGGCGGCATCATCCAGGCGCTCAAAACCGACATCGAGCTTGACTCGGCCGCAGCCGTGCTCCATTCGCCCGAGCGCTACCGCAGCATCCTGGCTCCGGCGAAACACTGACGGCCACGCGTGCCACGCACTGCCTGACGCCCCTCTCCCTCCCCTCAATTGTCTATCAACCGTTATACCGTTTGTTTTGACTGAATTATCTGAAACCGAGAGCGTGTTTCTCTCTGCGGCACGTGCCAAAGCGCTGAAAAAGGCCGTTGCCCTGGCAAAGAAGAGCAAAGTGAACCTGCGCGGGCTGGCCGGATCGGCTCCGGCCATGGTGTTCGCGTCGCTACCCGATCAGGGGCAGCCGTTATTGGTGGTGACCGACTCGCTCGACGATGCCGGCTACATCTATCAGGACCTTACCAAACTGATGGGCGAGGAGTCGGTGTCGATGTTCCCTTCAGCCTACCGGCGCGACATAAAATATGGACGCGTGGAGCCGGCCCAGCAGATAATGCGCATCGAGACACTCAACCGCTGGCACGACGACCGAAGCCTGCGCATCGTGGTCACCTACCCCGAGGCGATGGCCGAGAAGGTGGCCTCGCGCACCGACCTTTCGGCACATACTCTTCACCTGAAAGTGGGCGAGGAGATCGACATAGAGCAGACGCGCCAATGGCTGCGCGACAACGGATTCACCGAGGTGGACTATGTGTACGAACCGGGACATTTCGCCGTGCGCGGATCCATTGTCGACATTTTCGGCTACTCCTCGGAATATCCCTACCGCATCGACCTTTTCGGCGACGAAATAGAGTCCATCCGCGATTTCAACGTGGAGACACAGCTCTCCGACCGCAAGATGGATTCCGTGGCCATCACGGCCAACGTGGCCGGCAGCGATGCCGACACCCACAGCATCCTCGACTTCATCAGTCCCGACACCCTCATTGCCGTGCGCAACGAGGACTTCGCCCTTTCGCGCATCAAGGCAGTGACCTCCGAAACGTTCAGCACCTCTGCAATGCTCGCCGACGAAGGGGACGCCTCGGCCATGAAGAACCTTATCGACGCCGCAGCCTTTGCAGAGAAATGGGCCGGGATGGCGAAGATACATTTCTCGTCGGCCGGAGCCGAGAGCCACGACGAACCGGAGTTAGTGCAAAAAGCCGGAATGGCCACGCTTAATTTCAACTGCTCGCCGCAGGGACTGTATCACAAGAACTTCGACCTCATAGCCGACTCGTTCCGCACATTCCTCGAACAGGGCTACCGCATCCTGATTCTGAGCGACAGCGAGAAACAGACCGACCGCCTGAAAGCCATCTTCGCCGAACGCGCCGACAACATCCCGTTCACACCCGTGCACTCCACCCTGCACGAAGGCTTTGTGGACCACATGACGCGCACCTGCTTTTTCACCGACCATCAGATTTTCGACCGTTTCCACAAATACACCCTCAAAGCCGAACGCGCACGCAGCGGCAAGCTCGCACTGTCGCTCAAGGAACTGGCGGCCATAGAGCCGGGCGACTTCATCGTGCACACCGACCACGGCGTGGGACGTTTCGGCGGCCTGCTGCGCACGCAGGTGAACGGCTCGACGCAGGAGATGATCAAACTCATCTACAAGAACAACGACTGCATTTTCGTCAGCATCCACGCCCTGCACAAACTTGCCAAATACCGCGGCAAGGAGGGGGTGGAACCTACTGTCAACAAACTCGGATCCGGCGCATGGAACAAGCTCAAGGAGAAAACCAAGAGCAAACTCAAGGACATTGCCCGCGACCTCATCCGCCTCTATGCCGCCCGAAAGGACGAGAAGGGGTTCAGTTTCTCGCCCGACTCCTACCTGCAGCACGAGCTGGAGGCATCGTTCATCTACGAGGACACCCCCGACCAGACCACAGCGACGGCTGCCGTGAAGAAAGACATGGAAAGCCCACGGCCGATGGACCGCCTCGTGTGCGGCGACGTGGGTTTCGGCAAGACCGAAGTGGCCATCCGCGCGGCATTCAAGGCCGTGGCCGACAACAAACAGGTGGCTGTGCTGGTGCCTACCACAGTGCTTGCCTATCAGCATTTCAACACGTTCCGCGAACGCCTGGCCGACTTCCCTGCAAGGGTGGAATATCTGTCGCGCGCCCGAACCGCCAAACAGACCAAACAGATTCTGGCCGACCTGGCCGAAGGGAAGATAGACATCCTCATAGGCACGCACCGCATTGTGGGGAAAGACGTGAAATTCCACGACCTCGGTCTGCTCGTAATCGATGAGGAGCAGAAATTCGGTGTGGCGGTAAAAGAGAAACTCAAACAGCTGAAAGTGAACGTCGACACGCTCACCATGAGCGCCACCCCCATTCCGCGCACGCTGCAGTTCTCGCTGATGGGCGCCCGCGACCTCTCGGCCATCACCACTCCCCCGCCCAACCGCTGGCCCATCGTGACATCGGTCAACACCCTCACCGACGACATCCTGGAGGAGGCACTGAATTTCGAGCTGAGCCGTAACGGGCAGGCGTTTATCATCAACAACCGCATCGAGGGGCTGTATGACCTTGAGGCGATGGTGAAGCGCGTGGTGCCCGATGCACGCACCCTCGTGGCACACGGACAGATGCCCCCCGACAAGCTCGAACAGGCCATCATCGATTTCGCCAACCATGACTACGACGTGCTGCTGGCCACCACCATCGTGGAGAGCGGCATCGACATGCCCAACGTGAACACTATCATTGTGAACAACGCCCAGAACTTCGGTCTGAGCGAACTGCACCAGCTGCGCGGACGCGTGGGGCGTTCGTCACGCAAGGCGTTCTGCTACCTGATGGTGCCACCCGGAAATCCGCTGACACCAGTGGCACGGCGCCGCCTGCAGGCCATCGAAAGCTTCAGCGATCTCGGCAGCGGCATACACATAGCCATGCAGGACCTCGACATCCGCGGTGCAGGCAACCTGCTCGGGGCCGAGCAGAGCGGCTTCATTGCCGATCTCGGCTACGAGACGTACCAGCGCATCCTCAAGGAGGCCGTGACCGAACTGCGCACCGAGGAATTCTCGGACACGTTCACTTCCGAACAGCCCCAGGAGGAGACGGAATTTGTGGCCGACTGCACCATAGAGAGCGACATGGAGCTGCTTCTGCCGGCATGGTACGTGCCGCAGGAGAGCGAACGCATCTCGCTTTATCGCGAGCTTGACAACATTGAACGCGAGACAGAACTGCGCGAATTCGGCGAGAATCTGGTGGACCGTTTCGGGAAAATCCCGCCTGAGACAGCCGAACTGATGCGCGTGCCGCGTCTGCGTCGCCTCGGGCGACAGCTCGGCATCGAGAAGATTTCGCTGAAACAGGGTCAGATGTACCTCTATTTCGTCGACGATTCAAACAAGGCTTATTACCAGAGCCCCATGTTCGGCCGCCTCATCACCTACCTGCAGCAGAACCCCTTACGGGTGAAAATCCGCGAAAAAGCCGGTCGGCGCAGTTTCGCCATAGCCAACGTAGGCAATGTGGAGACCGCAGTGGCCATCCTATCCGAGGTGCATTCCCTCCCCTCGGCCTGATTACATGTAGCGCATGATAGTCGAGGCGCGGCGGCGCATGTAGGCCGTAGGATTGGCAGCGTCGCGTTTCAGCGGATTCGGCAGCGACACCGCGATCAGGGCGCACTGGCGCTTGGTCAGGGCCGACGCCGGTTTGCCGAACAGCTGCGTGGCGGCAGCCTCGGCGCCATATATGTCTGGGCCCATCTCGATTGAATTGAGATATACCTCAAGGATACGCTCCTTGCTCCAGAAAAGCTCGATCAGCACCGTAAAATAGGCTTCCAGCCCTTTGCGCACCCATGAATGGCCGGGCCAGAGAAACACATTCTTGGCCGTCTGCTGTGTGATGGTGCTTGCCCCGCGCTGGCGTTTGCCGCGGCGGCTTTCGTCGATGGCGTTCTGTATCTCCTTGAAATCAAATCCGTGATGGTCGTAGAACCGTCCGTCCTCCGACGCCACCACTGCACGCGGCATCCATTTCGACATCTCGTCGAGCGGCACCCAGGTGTGATGCCATCCGCGGAAGCGGTCGCCGTCACCGTCGGCCTGTACCGCCCTTATCACCATGAGGGGAGTGACCCACACAGGCACCCACCGCAACATAACCACTGCAAGCACAGAGCTGCCGAAAAAGAGTATGGCAGCCCATTTCAGAATTCTCAATAACGTCCTCATTGGTCGTATTCCTGATTTTTCCGCAAATGTAGCGATTCTTCGCCATTAAAATCATAAATTTGTGATGCATTCACAATCACGCGCCGCCATGACCACCGCCTCAATCGTCACATACCGCACCGACCCGTCAGAGCTTTCCGCATGTCTCGGCTGCCTCGTGGCCGATGAAATCGAATGCATATGGGTGGTTGACAACACCGCAGACGGAACCCTGACGGATGCCCGCGACGCCATACGGAAAGTCTGCCTGCAGTTCAACAACGTGGAGTTCATCCCGATGCCTGAAAACCGCGGTTACGGCACCGCCCACAATGTGGCCATCCGACGGTCAATGGCTATGAATGCCGACTATCACCTGGTAATAAATTCCGATGTTACATTTGCCCGAGGCACCATATCGGCCATAGAGACATTCATGAACGGTCGCCCCGACGTGGGACAACTGCAGCCCAGAATGGTGTTCCCGAACGGCAGGGAACAGCTGTCGGTGCGACTGCTGCCTACTCCGCTTGATGTGTTCGGGCGCCGGTTTATCCCCGGATTCCGCAATTCACAACGCAACGCTCGCTACACACTCGCGTCAATGCGCCGTGACCGGGCAGCCAACGTACCTTACCATCAGGGGAGTTTCATGTTCCTGCGCAACGACACCCTCCGGCACACCGGGCTGTTCGACGAACGCTTTTTCATGTATCCCGAGGACATTGACCTCACCCGACGCATCCATGCCGTAGCCAACACACTTTATTGGCCCGGCGTCACCGTGGTGCATGCTCACCGTGCGGCCAGCTACCGCAGCATGCGCATGGCCTGGATTCATGCCGTGAACATGGTGCGATATTTCAACAAATGGGGGTGGTTCCGCGACCGGGAACGCCGTGTGGTCAATGCTGCTACAATCAGGGCGGTTGAGGGCTAAATATTTTGAAATTAATTGCAATAATTCACAAAAAATATTAATTTTGCATCTGTATTGAGCATCGCACCACAATCTGAGACATTATTGTACTGATACAAACCAATCTACAATATTTAATCAATTACTTCCGCAATGAAAAAACTTTTATTCGGCGCAATCGCTGCCGTAGTGCTGGCTCAGCCCGCCATGGCTCAGGATTCGGAAAACCTTGATGTATGGAAACGCAACAAGGGCATCACTCTGAGCTACATCACACACCAGAGCCTGAAATTCACCGATTCTGAAATACCCCTGCAGTACGACAGCAAATCCGGCTTCTCCTTCAGCACCGGTACAACATATCTCTGGCCGCGCAGTGCCGGATGGGCAGGCAACCGCCTCAAAGTCGGCGTTGACGCCCGCTGGTTCGACATCAGCTATGTTAAATACAAGAAATATCCCAAAGTAAACGGAGTCCAGATTGAGGACTGGATGGTTGATCCAGACAGCGATTTTGATTTCGATTACGATTATGATTATGACTATGGCTATGATTACGATGACGAGGAATTCGACACCGAGAACCTTGATACCCAGCAGCTCCATCTCGGTGTGGGCATCGGTCCGGCTGTAGCATTCGTTCCTTTCTCAAGCGCCAACAGCGCACTGCGTTTCCTTCGCGTAAACCTTTACGGACACTTCAACCCCTCAGCATCGGCTGTACTGTATAAAAACCACAAGGGCGACACCGAAGCAAGCTGGGCATTCGTCGCAGCCTACGATTTCGGCATGAACTTCCAGTGGAAATACTTCACACTCGGCTTCGAAGGTCGCTGGGGCAAAGCAAAATACAATTCCATCATCAGCGAGGATGAAGAGGACTGGGATTACGACACGGTCACCGGCGAAGCATCCTACAACAACGACAAGAAACTTTCGTTGAAAAACTCTTCGTTCCGCATCTCGCTCGGTTTCCGCTTCTGATTTCCCCGTTAATTCGCAATAATATTCCGGCCGGAATGTGCGCACAAACCGCACGCTCCGGCCGGAGTTCTTTTTTTAGATTTGCATAATTATCCGATTTTTCGTAACTTCGCGCGATTTAAGACGTCAAAAAAATATAGTATAGAATGAATCCAATCAAAAAAACCATCACCCTGCCCGACGGCCGCGAGATTACTCTCGAAACCGGAAAGCTGGCCAAGCAGGCTGATGGAGCCGTGGAGCTTCGCATGGGCAACACCATGCTGCTTGCCACCATCGTATCGGCCAAAGAGGCCGGAGAAGGCGTTGATTTCATGCCTCTCACTGTAGATTACAAAGAAAAATTCTCATCGGCCGGCCGTTTCCCCGGCGGCTTCCTCAAACGCGAAGGACGCGCATCCGACTATGAGATTCTCACATCGCGTCTGGTCGACCGCGTGATGCGTCCCCTCTTCCCCGACAACTACCACGCTGAAACTTTCGTCAACATAACAATGTTCTCGGCCGACGGCGTTGACATGCCCGACGCACTTGCCGGTCTGGCCGCATCGGCAGCCATCACCTGCAGCGACATCCCCTTCAACGGTCCCATCTCCGAAGTGCGTGTGGCCCGTGTGGACGGTGAGTTCGTGATTGACCCCACTTTCGAGCAGCTCGAACGTGCCGACATGGAGCTCATGGTCGGCGCCACCTACGACAACATCATGATGGTGGAAGGCGAGATGGACGAAGTGTCGGAAGCCGACCTCCTCGCCGCCCTCAAGGCAGCTCACGAAGAAATCCGCAAGCACTGCAAAGTTCAGCTCGAACTGGCCGAAGCAGCCGGCAAGACCGTGAAACGCGAATACTGCCATGAGGTGAACGACGAAGAGCTCCGTGCCGATGTAAAAGCCAAATGCTACGACAAGGCTTACGCCGTGGCCAAAGCCGGCTGCGCCGACAAGCACTGGCGTCAGGACTCGTTCGACGCCATCTGCGACGAATATATCGAATCGCTCCCCGAAGAGGAACGCGACGAGAAAGCACCCCTGGTAAAACGCTACTATCACGACGTGGAGCGTGACGCTGTTCGCCGCTGCATCCTTGATGAAGGCATCCGTCTGGACGGCCGCAAAACCACCGAAATCCGCCCCATCTGGTGCGAGACCGACTATCTGCCCGGACCTCACGGATCGGCAGTGTTCACCCGCGGCGAGACCCAGAGCCTCGCAACCGTGACCCTCGGCACCAAACTCGACGAGAAGATTCTCGACGACGTGCTCAACCAGGGCCGCGAGCGCTTCCTCCTCCACTACAACTTCCCCCCCTTCTCAACCGGTGAAGCACGCCCCACCCGCGGTGTTGGCCGCCGCGAAATCGGTCACGGCAACCTGGCACACCGCGCCATCAAGCGCATGTTCCCCGCCGACTTCCCCTACGTTTGCCGCGTGGTGAGCGACATCCTTGAAAGCAACGGCTCATCCTCTATGGCCACCGTTTGCGCCGGCACACTCGCACTGCTCGATGCAGGTGTGAAACTGCGCCGTCCCGTCAGCGGCATCGCCATGGGCCTCATCTCCGACAGCGCTACAGGCAAATACGCCATCCTCAGCGATATCCTCGGCGACGAAGACCACCTGGGCGACATGGACTTCAAGGTGACCGGTACACGCAACGGTATCACCGCCACACAGATGGACATCAAGTGCGACGGCCTCAGCTACGAAATCCTCGAACGCGCCCTTAACCAGGCAAAAGAGGGACGTCTGCACATCCTCGACATCATCGAGCAGACCATCCCCGCAGCCCGCGAGGACTACAAGCCCCACGTGCCCCGCATCGTCACCATGACCATCCCCAAGGACCTCATCGGTGCAGTGATCGGCCCGGGCGGAAAGATTATCCAGGGCATCCAGGAAGAATCGGGCGCAACAGTCTCGATCGACGAAATCGACGAAGGCGGCTACATCGAAGTAGCAGCAGCCAACAAGGAATCCATCGACAAGGCCCTTGCAATGATCAACGCCATCGTGGAACTCCCCGAAGAGGGCAAAGTTTACACCGGCAAAGTACAGACCATTCAGGACTTCGGCGCATTCGTTGAATTCATGCCCCACCGCGACGGTCTGCTCCACATCTCTGAAATCTCATGGGAACGTCTGCCCGACATGGAGGCATCCGGCATCAAGGAAGGCGACGAACTCACCGTGAAACTCATCGAAATCGATAAGAAATCCGGCAAGTACCGCCTCTCGCTGCGTGCCCTCCAGCCCAAACCCGAAGGCTACATAGAACCCGCCGAGCGTCCCCGCGCACCCCGCCGTGACGGCGACCGTGGCCCTCGCCGCGATGGTGACCGTCCCCGCGGACCGCGTCGCGACAACGACCGCCGTCCCCGCCGCGACTAATCTCCCCGACAACCCTCCGTCTTCTGCCGGAATCATCCAATACTACAAAGCAACAGGCGCTGTGCAAGAATTACGTTTTGCACAGCGCCTGTTCTTTATTTCAGTGTGGGGCTCTTCGGCAGCCCCGCACTTGTCATGGAATCACAATCTTCAGTGAATCCATGCCGGCTGACAGAATGTAGCAACCGGAAGCTGCCACATTGAGCCTTACTGTATTGCCATCACAGTTTTGCCGACATACAAGCCGACCACTCATATCCATCAGTCGCACAATGGAATTGCCGTATAAGCCGGTCACAATAATGTTTTTACCATCGATTATTACCGTAGTATCATCTATCGATACGGTTTCAACCCCGGATGCCTTTGTGACCGTTATGTTGCATTCATCTGCAGCCCAAGGATAATTCCGGGTGCTCGCCGTGATGACAGCCGACCCTGCCGCCACGGCAGAAATGAGACCGTTGTCGTCCACAGTGACGGCATCTGAATTTGACGATTGCCATATCACGGCGCCGCTGTCCACCGCATCAATGGGGTCTACCGTAGCTGTGAGCTGGAAAGTATCATTCTCTTTCAACGTCAGGCCGTGCTCATTCAATGTCAGGTTTTTAGCATAGGTAACCACTTTGATCTGGCACTCTGCGTTTACATCCGAGCCATCTGCAGCCCGACATGTGACAACAACTTCGCCTCTTGCATAAGCCTTAAATACATTGCCTTCGAACGAGCCGATTACGGGGTTGGAGCATTCCCAGACCAGCGTCTTATTGCTTGCATTCTCAGGAATGACCACCGGTTTGAACTCATATTGAGTACCTTTTTCTACCGTGATCTCCGATGGAATCGTGATGCCCTGGACATAGACAGGTCTGACAGTAACAAGATACGACTGAGTAATTCCATTAACAGTCGTCGCCGTCACATACGCCTCTCCCGGCTTTTGTCCAATCAGTACGCAAACACTATTGTCCCAAGCCTGGATTTTTAGAATTGATTCGTCTGACACATTCCAGGTGATAGACTTATTGCTCGTTGTTACAGGACTTATCTGTGCATAAATACTGATTGTTTCCTTATCCTTTATTTCCGATACGTCGGAAGAAAGAGCGATGTTTTCAGCCGGAGTTTCTATAATTGTCAACATTATTTTATCTGACACATTCCCGGCATTAGCATATATATCCAAAACGCCTAAATCAGAATGAGCTGTAACCAATCCGTTTTCATCAACAGTGGCTCTGTAGTCGGCGTTTGATATCCAACGGACACTCTTGTCCGTTGCGTTTTCAGGCAGAACGGTTGCAGTCAATTGCAATGTCTCACCATCTTTCAGGATTGTTGAGCCGTTGGCTGAAATTGTGATTGATTCAACCGATATTTCACTTACAATCACTCTGATTGTATTGAAAACACCTGAACCATCAGCTGCCAGCGCATCAATATCAACTTGTCCGGGAGCAATTCCGGTTACAATGCCGTTGTTGTCGACAACAGCAATATTTGAATCTTTGGATTCCCACGTCAGACTCTTGTTCGTGGCAGTTTCAGGATATACAATCGGATTTATCCGAGCTTGTTCATCTATTCGGATTGAAATATATTCCTGTTCGAAATCAATACGTTCCACCGGAGTCTCAACAACGGTGAACTCTACTGTATCATACGGATATTCCGATTCGTTATCAGCAAATGCTCCTGCCCAGCTTGTGCCGACTCCAACCGCTGTAACCAAACCATCTTCGGAAATATTCAATATCGCGGGAGACATTACTAACCATTTGATATTCTTATCAGTGGCGTTTTCGGGAAGTACGTTGGCAGATAATTTGGCTGTTTCTCCCACTTTTAATGTGGTAGGACCATCGTAATCAATGATTACCTCGGAAATAGGAGTTGGGTGGACATATATCCTTGCCTCTGCTTTCAACTCTGTACCATCAGTAGTAGAGACTCGTACAACAGTATTACCTATGGCATTGGCGTGTACAGTACCACTGCTGTCGACCGAAGCAATACTTTCATCATCCGACCTCCAGACGAGAGTCTTGTCAGTCGTATTTTCAGGTGTAATGACGGGTGATAAAGTATATTCTTCTCCAACCTTAAGGTCAATATCAGTATGGAAAAGTATCAGCGATTCAGCACGAATCGGCTCGACTGTAATTTCCACACACGCTGATTTATCACCGGCAGTGGCTTTGATTGAAGCATTGCCGACGGAAACAGCGGTGACAAGACCGGCATTGGTGACTGTAGCGACCGTAACGTCCGACGACGTCCAGACTACAGTCTTGTCAGTGGCGTTTTCAGGGAGGACGGTTGCATTAAGCTGAAGCGTTTGTCCAGGCTTAAGCGTGGTAGAACCGTTGGCGGTTACAGATACACGTTCAACAGGGGTTGTGACAACTGTAACTTTACAGGTCGCTGACACACCTGAACCGTCATTGGCAGTAACAGTGATGTCAGTCTCTCCCATAGCAACGGCGATAATGTTGCCGTTGCCGTCAACAGTGGCGACTGCTGTATTGGAAGAAGACCATTTAAGTGATTTGTCTGTTGCATCCACCGGATTAACTACGGCTTGCACTTTTATAGTCTGATTGACTTTGAGTGATAATTCCTGAGGAACAACATCTATTGAACTTACCAGAGTCGGTAAGACTGTAATATAGACGAGAACCTGCTGTCCGGCAGAGTTGGTAGCGCTAATCCAATTGTTCTCAACCGGCGCCACTGCTGTTGCCAAACCATTCGCATCTATAGTAACACCACCGGTTTGAGACATCCATTCCACAGACTTGTCAGTAGCGTCTTGGGGAAGAACCGTTGCATTAAACTGAATGGTTTCACCAATTCGCAATGTAAAAGGGCCTTTAGGCTCAATGCTGATACTCTCGGCCGGGGCAGCTCCAACTGTAATATGACACGTCGCGGATTTATTCGAGCCATCCGCGGTGGTGGCAGTAATTTCACATTCTCCAAGTGCATGAGCAGTAACCAGCCCCTCTGAATTTACTGTCGCAATATCCTCATTTGAGGAAATCCATGTAACAGATTTATCGGTGGTAGTTTCAGGAGTGAAAGATGCGGTCAATTGAATTGTTCCCGAGACTTTCAGGGCTGCCGTCGTTCTATTAAGGGCTATTGCTTCGGCTAGCGTTGAAATTACCGTAATGGATAATGTAGCTTCTTTGGCGCCCGATTTCGCGGATATAGTGGCTGTTCCAACCTGTTTCGCCGTGACTAATCCATTTTCGTCAACTGATGCTATCTCTGAATTGCTTGATGACCATGATACAGATTTATCGGTTGTCGTTTCAGGTGTTATAATAGCTGTTAGCTGAACCGTCTGCAAAGCCTTCAATGTAGTCGAGCCATTTGCCTCGATAGTAATGCCTTCTATAGGCGTAGGAACAACGGCAACACAACATTCTGCGACCACATTGCTACCATCAGTAGAAGTTGCCGTTACAATGGCTTCACCAACAGAGTTAGCTGTAACATTGCCATTAATATCCACAGATGCGACTGCATTGTCGGACGATGCCCATGCGATGGTTTTATTTGTGGCATTTTCGGGCGTGACTGTAGCTGCTAATGTTACCGTTTCGGTCGCTTTCAGAGAAACCGCGTCTGGATTTAATACGATTGAACTTACAGGAGTAGGGATAACATTAAATGTCATGTAGGCGGACTTCCCATTGGATGTGGTCGCGCTTACCCATGCTTCTCCCAATCCTACTGCCTTCAATAATCCTTCAGGACTAACAGAGAGGACTTCCGCGCTTTGAACCAGCCACGTCACGCTCTTGTCTGTGGCATCTTCGGGAAGCACTACGGCTGATAGCTGCGCTGTCTGACCAACATGGAGCGATGTAGCACCATTATATTCAATAGATACGCGCTCTGCCGGTGTCGGGATTACACTAACTTTCACTTTGGCGGAAAGCGAAGAACCATCCTGAGTTGATACAATAACCTCGGTTTCCCCAAGGCCAACGCCGGTTATCGAACCTTTATTGTCAACAATGGCTATATTTTTATTCGCCGAGCTATATAATACAGCTTTATTTGTGGTAGTATTAGGAGCGATTGTAACCGCAATATTACCGCTTTCTCCGACTTTTAGAGTTACTGACTGCGGAGAAACAGACAGCGATTCAGCGAGTGTCGGGACAACTGTCAGTGTAATAACTGCTGTTTGCCCGGCGCTATTCGATGCGGTTATCGTTGCTTCTCCAACTGAAATTGCCGTTACCAAACCATTTGAATCTATTTCAATAATATTGGTATTGCTTGATGTCCATGCAATGGTCTTGTCTGTGGCATTTTCCGGAAGAACAGTTGCCTCGAGCTGAAGAGTTTCTGCTACTTTCAGATTAGCTTGATTCGGATTCAATGAAATTGATGTGGCCGGTATCGCTAAAACCACCTCACCCGACTGCGTGGAACATGCTATCTCCTGATTATCGAATGTTATAAATGCTTCGGAAACATTAATCTTTCCACCCTTGAAATCAGTGGCAGCCTTTACTTTGAAATAGCAGAGAATGCCTTCCTTAAAGGGATTCTCGGGCTTAGTGCCAAAACCCAATATGCTTAGCGTTGTCCCGATTGCATTGGAAGTGATCTGATAACCGGAAGAATAATCATCTCCTAAAACAGCGTAGCCACCGGTATCCTTAACAAATTCCAACCCCTCAGGGAGTATTACTTTGGCTTGAAAACCGCGAACATCAAAATTGTTTGTGAAATGCAGAATAATAGGAACGGTCGCAACCTTTTCCGAATGAATTACTACGTCCCCGACTTTCAACTGAGGTTCTCCTTCAGAAACCCCGGCATTCTGCGCTTTGCCAGTCAGAAGCACTCCGTTGCCATAACTCTCTTTACGGCCAAAAGCCGATAGAGGTAGCGCAAGAAGAATGAATATGTATAACAGCTTTATTAACGTTCTCATTTATCAACTATTAATTTGGTTTTGTATGAGTCAATTGCTACGATATATAGACCGGGTGCAAGACTTACGGAATAATCATCCGAAACGATTGTAGAGCTATAAACTGTTTTGCCGGAGATGTCGTATACATTCAATTGCTTACCAATAGCACCGCTAACATTTAAACATCCATCTCGAAAAGATAAACCACAAGACTCCAAATCAACATAATCAATGTTGGATGTAACCCCGGGAGCAATTACATTAGCCAGATTATATTCCAAAGCATTCGGGTCGGCGGCAATAATATTTTTAATCTCGATTTCTGAAGTATTATTGATGTCCAACCATATTATCTTCTCGCTTTTATCGATTGTCGCACTCTCCATTGAGAATATGATGACACGGACAGTATCATCATTAATCTGCGATACAGTCAGGCTATGAGTTGCCTCAAGCGAATTATCAAGAATTATATCTTCCGGGCGTATACCATCGGCGTGAATGTCACATTGAAAGGCCGTTACATCATAGTCGCAAGCAACGGTTATTCCACTAATGCCATTATTGGAGCGCAAAACCTTCAATTCGCCGTTAGTCATTGCCGGTACTCTGGATTCAGCCCTTACAATCACATCCATATCGTCAGGATTGTATTCTGATACCGCATCAATAATCTGCGATACATCGAGCAGCGAAACTCTGCCATCAAGATTCATGTCACCGCAAATTTCATCAAACGTACCAGCCGGTTCAATTCCTATTATATAATTGGCATCGGCTACAGCATCAGACACCGTTATCTTCTCGCTATGATTAACATCACCGATTTCATAAATATCCGGGAATCCCCTCCAGTCATTGTGCGCTTTATACGATGACCGACGACCTGTTGGCACACGAATAATTATATTGTCAGGGAAGTCATTGTCATAATAGTGAGGTGCATTTGGAGTTAAGCATATGATTGATTCAAAATTGTCGCATAATCTGAATGCGGCTTCTCCAATTGTTTTCACCGAACTACCGATTGTCAACGGACCGGTGAAGCCGCTACAACCATAGAAAGCTCCTTTCCCAATTGATGTCACAGATTTGGGGATTGTCAGTGAGCCGGTGAAGCCGCTACAATGATAGAAAGCATCTTCTCCAATTGTTTTCACCGAACTACCGATTGTCAACGGACCGGTGAAACTCCAACAATTTTGGAAGGCATAATCCCCAATTGATGTCACCGATCCGGGGATTGTCAGCGGACCGGTGAGGCCGCGACAAGCGGCGAAAGCGCCCTCTTCGATTACCATCACCGAATTTGGAATTGTCAGCGAACCAGTGAAGCCGCTACAACCACTGAACGCATCTTTTGCGATTGATGTCACTGATTCGGGGATTGTCAGTGAGCCGGTGAAGCCGCTACAATGATAGAAAGCATATTCCCCGATTGTTCTTACCGAATTGGGAATTGTCAACGAGCCGGTGAAGCCGCTACAATTATAGAAAGCATATTCCCCGATTGTTCTTACCGAATTGGGAATTGTCAACGAGCCAGTGAGACCTTGATGATCCCAGAAAGCTTGTTTAAACGCAGATTGACCGATTTCAACAATGGAATAGTTTTGGCCGCCATATTCGATACTTCTTGGAATTGTCAGATCTCTGAGATTTGAGTTATTAGTGCCGGTCAAGACTGCTGTCCTTGATGAAGAGTCTATACTATACGTAAAATCTCCGACTACCACATATTCGGTGGCAGAAGATGCGTTGAATACTGCAAAAAAGGCGATTATGGAAACGCATACAATGCGTAGGATATGTCTCATAATTAGTATATACTACTTGGTAGTGGTAATAAAGTTATCGGATGTTTTTTCTAAAAATTTAGAAGCTGAAATGATTGCTTTATAAATATTGCCCTCAACGTAGTTTCTTGCTATTTTAGCACTTATAATCAAGAACAGAGAGAGGATAGGAATCCAAAGGTACTGACAACAGTTGCGCGTGAGGATAATAACAAGCAAGACTCCTGTCATATAGAGAATGCACAAAGCTGCCAGATTCATCAAAAATGCCGAGATGGTTTCCATTGCAGGAACGTTCCCCAATAAACCCGCTCTCTGCACGGCATAGTATTTTTCGAAATATGCATCGATTGCTGACTTGTCTTTTGAGTTAGTCAATATTACCTTTTTTCGAGCTGCTGCTCGTCTGATTCTTATGATATCGTTCTTGTAAAAAATATGCCCAAGACAACAAGGGGGCTTGACAGTCGCGATCCGATCTACCAACAATGAGAAGAAGAGCCCAAAAATATAGCAGGCAATCAGATAGGTTGCCGTAACGATAGCCGGGTCGAGCTCTCGTCTAAAAATATTGGGACAGAAGAAAATCCATAACGAGGCTAAGAATCCAATCACAAGTCGATTGATTGAATCGTAAAATGTTATACCTTGGAGCGGGTTCATATTAATTGTTACTTAATGCCAACGCTCCCAAATGGCATGGTATAAAAAAAGAAAAGCGTGAGAGCCATATCTGTTGCCCGTCACGCCTCTTGAGGCCTACCACAGCCCACCCTTGCAGACGAGCAACGCAGACCTCACGCCGATATGATAATAAGCCGACCTCGTTTTGGATTTTTTCAAAAACGAGTCGGTCGGTATTGTCATACCCATGAGCATCTATCATTGCTTCATCCTTGGCAAGGGGTTGAAAGTGGTAGTTTCAAGAGGCCAAGAACAAGCGCAAATAAACGCTTTCCATAATATGTCATTCCCTCACCTGCCGTGCTTGCTTATGCGGCTTCTCCCGGACGGCGTGAGAACATACGCAAATTTACCAATAATTATCATTCCTACAAGCATTTCACCATTAATTCCATAATGCATTGCATATTTGCTCTGTGCCTTTAATGGTTTCAATTGAAGATTTTCCTGGAGCAAATGCCACAATCCATCCCTATATAATGCAAACGAGGCTGCGCATCGTCAGAATTACGATGCACAGCCCGGTTATATTTGTTATCTGAATTTATATCAGAAGGTGTAGCCGAGGGAAACCTTGAGGTTGGAGGTGCTCACTTTGTCCTTGTCGCCAACCTCAAATTTGTGGCTGTAGGCAGGAATGAAGTCTGTGCCCCACTGCACGCCGATGTAATACTTGGAATACTGGAAGCCACAGCCGATGTGCCAGCCCATCTGGAAACGGTTCCATGTGTTGTCCTTGTCGCCCATGTTCTCCTTGCTGTCGCTGTAGACATTTCTCCAGTCAGTGGCATATTCCGCGATTTCCTCATTGATTTCGTCATTATATTCAGCCGGAAGGTTGGAGGTGAAGTCAACATCCTGCTTGAGCTTTCCCACCAGATTAACCTTGAAGTTAATACCTACATACGGAGAAACCCACATGTTATCTCCGACACCGACACGATAAACAAAATTTACCGGCAACTGCATATTGATGTTTTTTGCCTTCAAAAGCAGTTTCGCGGTATAGCTGTATCCATAACCCAGATCATCGGATTCTGTGGCCAATTCCTTGCTGCCCCAACCAAAATCAAGATTCAGGCCGGTTTCCACAAACATATTCTCCGCCACACCGAATCCGTGAAGATAATTGATGCCGAAACCATTTGTACCGTAACCGTCGATACCAACCTCAGCTTTCATGTTTTTGTTCAAGCCATAATGTGTGTTGTCGAACGACACGGCCACGCGGTTATAACCTTCTGCATTTGCAAACGAAACACCTGCAACAAACAGCGCAGCTGCCATTAAAATCTTTTTCATATAGATTATTTTAGGTTAAAGAATAAATTCAGAGAAATCTGCGGCAAGGGAGGATTTGTTACCAACCATTGTCAAATGCAAATTTAAATATATTTTCACAATATGTACTGGTTGTTTGTTTAATTTTTGTTAATATCAATTGAACCAAATCTCAGAGCTAATCTCTCCAAGGTTCTGATAAGTTCTGATAACTCTGATAAATTCTGATTAATTCAGAAATTATTATAAGAGTTATCAGAACTTATAAGAGTTTATAAAAGTATAAGAGGTTATATGCCGCAGGGCAGCTTGACCGCTGGGCTTGCTTTGCTGTGGCGCGGGTGCTGGCAGTGGA
>ERZ837910.805-NODE-805-length-47820-cov-25.527855_pt1 | contig 47820 bp, 46 predicted proteins | sample MGYA00519940_ERZ837910 | MGnify/ENA primary metagenome ERZ837910 (study PRJEB31850, sample SAMEA3708825) | human gut metagenome | biome: human gut; feature: human-associated habitat; material: faeces | place: China | collected 2014 ... | reverse complement strand
ACGCCCCTCCTCAGTCAGGGCTGCGCCCTGCCAGCTCCCCCGGAGGGGAAGCTTTTGTACCGCTCAAAGGGGGAGCTTTTTATTCCGCGTTTTCGAACAGGGCGTAGAGCGTCATGGGCTCCAGGGTGGTGCCGGCGGGGACGGTTACCTGGCCGTTTTCATCGGGGGTGAAGACCACGGTGAGCTCCGTGCGGCCGTTGACGGTGGTCTCCTTGACCCAGCCGGAGAAGATCTTACCCTCGGGGGCGGTGATGACGGGGGTCATCAGGGTTGCGGCGTCGGTTTCATAGAACTGGCTGGACAGGGTGATGCCGTCGGTCAGGTCGCTGATAAAGGTGATGCGGACCTTGCCCACGGGCTTGGTCACGTCCTTATTGGTCATGCCGTAGCAGACCCAGTTGCCGTTCTTCAGGCGGAAGAACATGGATTCCTCCACGTCGTAGGAAGACAGGCTGCCGTCCTTCAAGGTGACCTGCATGGTCAGGCTAGCCTTGCAGGAGAACAGCTCATCGGTATACTTGACGTAATCGGTGATGGTCTCATCCAGGAACTTATGGCCCCGGTCGGTGTTCATCCACAGCTCGGCACCGATCTTCATAATGTTCTTGTAGGCATCGGAGTTGGAATCAAAATACTTGGCGACATTCTGCCGTGCGCCGCTGGCATTGATCATATAGCCGGAGTAGGCCTCCAGAGCACCCATGACCGCCGTCTTTTCCGCATCGGAAATGGCCGTTGCCTCGGTCTGCTCCACGAACATGCCCTTCTCCTCGTCATAGACCACAGGCATCTCCGTGCCGGACTGGTCCTGAATGGAGACGGTGGGCCGCATCATCAGGCCCGTGATGCTCTGGACGTCGATCTTGGCACCCACGGTGCCAACGGGCAGGAATTCCTCGGCAGAGGTGGAGGTGGTCTGGATGGTGAAGCTGTCGTCCAGCTCCACGCCGTTGACGAAGGCTCTGTGGCCATCCACCTTCTGGATCAGGTAGCCGTCGGCCCGGTCGAAGATCAGTTCCACCTTGCCCAGCTCCCAGTCGGGAATGTCGGTCTTCTTGGTGGCCTGGTTGGTCAGATAGAAGGCGCCGATGCGCTCATCGCCCAGCTTTACATAATACTTCTTACCCTGGGACAGGCCGGCAGAGGTCTCGGTATAGGTCAGCTGGGTGCCCCCCACCTTCTGGGTCATGTAGGCTGCGAAGGCATCCTTGCCCTCATAAGCGGTGTCCTGGCAGCCTGCCTGTTCATAGAGGCTGGCCCAATCGGGGTTGGCGAAGAGCTGATTGAAAACCTCCTGGCTCTTGGCCGTGGGCTGGGCGGCTTCATAGTCCACCAGCCAACCGTCCAGCCAGTTGACGCCGACGGCCATGCCCAGGCAGAACACGGCGATCAGCAGGAAATACAGGGTATAGAAAATGATGCTGTCCAGATGCGGTCCCTTCTTCGCAGGCGCGGGAGACGGTGCGGGCCGCTGCTGGGGCCGGGCACCTTGAGGCCGGGGCTGCTGGGCACCCTGAGGCCGGGACTGCTGAGGCCGGGCCTGGGGCATCTGCTGCCGGGCGGCGTTGGCTGCGCTCTGGTGGGGCTTATAGGCCTGCCGGGTTTCCTCCCGGGTCTGCTCCGGCGTATAGCCGGGCTGGGCAGCGGGACGATTCTTTGCTTCAAATTTTCCTTGATACATCTTCGTCCCTCCTTACTTGACCATCCAGAAGTCCGGCATTCTTCTGGGCTCGGACTGCAGCACGGAATAGCTGTTGATCCGGTTGACGGTGCCGGCGGTATCCCGGTAGTACATAATGGTAGAAGAGCCGCCGTCCATATTGCAGGCATTGTAAGCGCCGTATTCCTGCATGATGTCGATGATATCCTTATAGGTGGCACCGATGGAGCCTGCCTGACGGCCGTCGGCGCAGACGAAGATCACAGCGCCGTCCTGCCGCTGGCCGATGGCGGTACGGGGGTTGTAGCCGGAGTTGCCGGAGTAAACGCCCTGGTTGACCTCGCCGTTGACGATCAGCACGGGGCCGAACTCACAGCCGTCCCGGATGTTCTGTTCCATGGCCTGACTGGCGGTCATGGACTGGGCGACCACCAGAACATCGTCGGTATTAAATCCCGCGAAGCCCTTCTCGGGAACCAGATCATCATACTGGTCGGAAACCACCTTGCCGCCGCAAATGGTCAGGCCCGCAGGCACGGAGCCAACGGTGGCGTTGGCGGTACCGTCATCGTTAAAGGCACCGGCGTTGATGACCGCGGTGATCTCCGGATAGCTGTCCATAACCTGGTTCACCCGGATACCGGGGTTGGAGGTGGAGAAGCCGGAGGCATTGGAACCGTTGTAATTGTAGGAAGCTCCCAGGGATACCCGGGAGGGGTCTTTGATAACCATAATATGGGCGGTGAAGGTATTGCCCTTATACTCCTCGATGCGGATGCCGTCGGGGTAGTTATCCCACTCGTGGCTGTTCTCGCTGGAGATGGAGCTGCCGCGGTTGATGACGATCTGGCTCAGGTCCGTAGCCTCATCGGCCAACTGGTCCTTACCGGCATTCTGAATGGCGTCCACCTCGCTCTGGTCCATGAAGAGGCCCGGAATCCACTTGGTGGCACTGGGCTCCAGCAGGGTCATGGTCAGCACCTTCTTGGCCTCCTGGGAGGGGCCGTTGAAGACGGTATAGGCTGCCAGGGACAGGGCACAGACGATCATAAAGATCAGGGTGAACAGCAGCAGGAAGAACCGGCGGACGATCCTTCCGAAAACGCCGCCTTTTTTCTTCTTTTTCGGCGGCTGAACGGATACATTGGCCTGGGCCGAATAGCTGTTTGGCTGGCTTGGCCGGCGGGGCGCTTTGTCTTGCATAATTGTTACCTCACTGTTTGTCTTGCTCTTGGGAACCGTCGGCGGAATTGGCGGCTCCCTGCTTTACAAAGACCCAGCGCTGCTGGATCGTATAGCTGATGAAATACAGGCACACCATGACGATGACATACCACAATGTACGAAGGCCGCTGGCGGTTTCCGGAACACCCAGAAGCTGGCATACACCATCGGTCAGCAGCAGCTGAGCGGCCATCTGGGGCAGGGCCAGCAGATAGTATTTCAGCATGGCCTTGCCGGTGTTTTCCTCGGACTGAAACACAACTTTCTTGTTCAGGAAGAAGTTCAGCAGGGAGGATACCACTCTGGCCCCTACTGTGGGTACCACACGGTGGACAATGGCGCCGGCGGAAACCAGGACCTTGTCCAGCACATAAAACAAACCCGAATCCACGCAGGCGCTGACCAGAGAGGACACGGTATAGCGGAAGAAATGGGCCAAAATCAGCTTATAGATCCGCCAGGAGTCCTTAATGGCATGGAAGTGGGAGCTCTTGTTCTCCTCGATATAGACCGTGCGGATCTTGACCTCTTCATAGGGGATGCTCATGGTTTTCATAGCCAGGAGCATGTTGGTCTCGTACTCAAACCGGTCCCCGGAGACGGTGAGGAAGCGCTCCACCGCGCTGCGGGGAATGGCCCGCAGGCCGGTCTGGGTATCGGAAATGGTCATGCCGCAGAAGAGCTTCATCACCGCCGAGGTGGTATGGTTGCCGAAGCGGCTGCGCTTGGGCACATCCGGCTGGTTGAAATCCCGGCAGCCTAAAATCACCTTGCCGGTCTCCAGCATCCGCTGGGTGCAGCGGCGGGTATCCTCGGGGTGATGCTGATTGTCGCCGTCCACGGTGACAACGCCCTTGCCATCGGGCCGGTTTTCCAGGAACCAGGCAAAGGCGGTTTTCAGGGCTGCGCCCTTGCCGCGATTGATCTCGTGATGGAGCAAATGAACTTCTTTATGGGTGTCCGCCGCACGCTGAAAACGGGGCAGATTTTCGGGCTTGGAGCCGTCGTTGACCAGAATGATATCGGTAAAACCGTATTCCAGCAGGCCATTGATCACGGCGTCCAGCTTTTCATCCGGGTCAAGGGATGGCAGGACCACGGAAACTTCGGATAACTGCATAATCTCGCCTCTTCTATCTTTTGGATATGATAATCTCACGGTATTATAGCATATTCCAAAGGGTTTGCAAAGTGTTTTCCTGTCATATTAAGAAATTTTTACGTTTTTCCGGGCTATCATTCTAAGTTTGCCCGACAAAAAAAGTGCCATTCCAGCCTTTTTCTGTAAATGTTAAAGAACACGCAATTGCCTTCCCCGAAAGAGGAGCCGCACAGAGAGATGTCATTTTTCAGCCAGCAGCCAATCCAAAAGATACTGCAATTTGATACCGTCGTAGGATTTGATAAAATCCCGATCCATCGACAATACGATTTTCTCGTAATTATCCGGAATCATCCGCAGCGGCCGAAGCTCCCGCTCACGGGTCTCCTGGGAAAGCATGGTCTCCGTTACCTGGATATACACCTTGTCATCCGGCTTTTCCGCAACGAAATCCACCTCTGCTTCGCCAACCTTTCCGATACAAACCCGATAGTCCCGGCGCAGCAGCTCCAAATATACAATATTTTCCAGGATGTGTCCCCGGTCTGCATCCCGGTAGCCCAACAGCATATTCCGAAAGCCCATGTCGATAATATAGTTTTTTCCCAATGTTTTCAGCAGCTGCTTTCCCTTCACATCGTAGCGGCCAACGGAGAAGAAAATATAGGCGCTGCGAAGCATTGCGATATACTTCTCGACAGTCTTGCCCGCCACGTTTTTCCCCTTAATGTCCCCCTCGTTATACAGGACGCTTCCGATACTGCTGGGAGAATTGACACTGCCAATATTGGAGCAGAGAAACAGCACGATCTTTTGGAGCATCGCCTGATCGGCATCCCTATTGCGCTGCAAAACATCGCGCAGCACAACTGTGGAATAGATGCCCTCCAACGCCTGATTGCTTCTGGCCTCGTTGAACTGATACTCCCGCAGAATGGGCATTCCGCCAAATTGGAGATACCTCTGAAATTTTTCTTCAAGCGTTGCGGTCGGCGCAAAGGAATAGAACGTCAAAAACTCCTTGAACGACAACGGAAATATCCGAATTTCCACATACCGTCCGGAAAGCAGCGTAGAAAACTCTGTAGACAGCAGATAAGCATTGGAGCCGGTAATATATATATCCACATCGTAATCCAGCCGGAACGACTCAACGGCTTTTTCCCAATGCTCCACCGCCTGCAGCTCGTCAAAAATCAGATAGGTTTTTCCCTCCCGTGGGATTTGCCCGCTGACGTAATCATAAAAAGTAAGGTAATCCGAAAGGTCCCGATAACGCAGGGATTCCAAATTCATATGGACAATGTGGTCCTCTTTCACCCCTTGCTCCAGCAGATACTGATGGTAAAGCTCCAGCAGAGAGGACTTCCCGCATCTGCGGATACCGGTGACAATTTTCACCAGGTCTACATCCCGATTTTGAATCAGATGTTTCAAATATTCCGGCCTGTTAATCAGTTCCACCATTGCACATGCCTCCAAAACTTTTCTTTTTATTATAACCGTTCGAAAGTCGAAGTCAATAGTTTTCGCCCTACAGGTCGAAAACTTTCGGAATTAGTGCAATTTTCGACTTGTAGGTTAAAAACTTCATCCAAGCTTTCGAGAAAAAACACCAGTCCCGTATAGAACAGAACTGGTGGCATAAGAAATTTTGTGTCTACTAACTATTGACTACTTCAATCCACAGGCCGGGTGCTTTTGATTGGAAGGCTCAAAATAGTCTGCTTCAAAAATAGAGCTCGCTTGCCAGGTTGCCGTGGACATAGAGGCACACGGCCTTGCGCATGAAGCTCTCCGTTACGCCGAAGAAGTCGGCCAGCTGCCACAGCTCCGTATAGCCCAGGGCAATGGCCTCGTCCAGCTGCTCCACGGGGATCAGGGCACGGATGGCCCATTTATCCGCATGGTTTTCATGGCGCTGGCGGCAGTCCACTGTGGCATAGATGTTGTAAAAGCTGCCGGTCATGCAGTGCCCCAGCTCGTGGCCCAGGTGCATCCGCTCCTGGATGCCGCCGTCCAGCACCCGGTCATCCATGCCGATATAGCAGGTCCCATCCGGCTCCATCAGGGACATGGAGCCGTTTTCCTTCATAGGGTACCGGAGTACGGCAATATTCTGCCTGGAAGCCAGGTCATACAATTCCGGCACCTGCGTCATGGCTACTCCTTCTTCGCCCGCTCGTTTTTTCGTTTTCTGGCTTCCCGCTGGCGGACGAAGGCGGCAAAGCTCAGGACCTCATCGTACATGGCATCGGTGATATCGCCGCTGCCGCCGAAGAGGGCGAACTTGATATCCTGCTGGGTCACCGGGCGCACATCCTCTTCCGGCTGAGATGCATCATTGGCACCCAAGAGCTCGGAAACAGAGATGCCGAAATAACGGCAAAGCTTATCAATGACGTTGCCGGAGGGCTTGGTATTGGGATCTTTCTTCCATTTGGTAACGGTGGATTTGCTGAGACCCGCATCAATGGCGGCCTTGGAGGTGCTGACACCCCGCTGCTTGCAAAGCAGGACGAAACGCTCATAGAACATACAGGGACACCCTTTCCTCAGAGCTCTCGGAAGTTATCCACAATTTTCAACTACCCCACTTGACAAGTTCGAAAAAATGTTCTATAATGCAGGCAGTTGAAAAACGTGAACTTCCCCGGATAGGGATATAGAATCGAACCAGGGCGGCTTGTTGCCCATCGAAACAATATCTGGCTATATACTATCACATATGTTTTCGATTTTCAACTACCGGTCACATTTTTTTTGCGAATTCAGTATAAAAAAGAATGTGTCCAATAAAGCGGACAAATATGTGGGAGGTTGGGAAAGATGAAAAAATTTTGCAGCACGGCCCTGGGAAATTTTCCCGGAAGGCTCGGAAAAGGCAGGAACGTATGACAGCCCCCTGGGCTCTGGACCTGCAGCGGCAGGAAAAATGGGACCGTTTTCTGAAACGGCGGCCCCGATGCGCCCTGTGCGGAGGGCCGATCCTGGAGGATGAGGCTCTGGTATTAGACGGAAAGTTCTACTGCTTACCTTGCGTGAGCTGGAACACGGAGGAGGTGACGGAATTTGACCCCGGACTGGAAGGGTATTCGCTTGGACTATAGCCAGGGTATGACCCAGTCGGCGCTGCAAGCCAAATACGGCGTGGCTGCTTCCACCCTGCGAAAACGCATCCGCGCCGAGGGATGGTCCCGGAAGGAAAGCGCAAAAGTTCAGGAAGACGAACAAATCCCAGTTTCTGTCCCGCGCTCCCCTGCCCCAGACCCGCGGCTGACACGGGTAGACGCCCTGGCGGATGCCATGCTGGGCTGCCTGGAGCGGGCGGTCAGGGAGCTGGATACGGTAACGCAAAACGTCCGGGAGAAATCCAAGCTGGAAGACGGAGCCGAGCTGGTTACGGATTTTGAACGGCTTCTGCCCGAGGAGAAGGGCATCATCGACCGGGGCGGGCTGAAGCAGCTCACCGGAGTGCTGAAGGACATCAAGGATGTGCTCACCCTGCGCTCCGATGCGGACACCCGGGAGCAGGAGGCCCGCATCGCCAAGCTGCAGCGGGATCTGGACCGGGAAACGGAGAAGGCCTCTGTTACGGTGGTTCTGGAAGGAGAGAGCGGGTGCTATGCCGAATAGCGTTCTCATCATGCCCAGGCCCAATGAGAAGCAGCGCCTGGCCCTGACGGAAAAGCACCGCTACGTGGGCTACGGCGGAGCCCGGGGCGGCGGCAAAAGCTGGTTCGTCCGCTGGAAAGCGATCTTGCTGTGCCTGCACTACCCAGGCATCAAGGTACTCATCACCAGAAAGACCTATAAGGAGCTGTTCAACAACCATATCGCTCCCTTGCAGCAGCTGCTCGCAGGGGTGGCCGAGTACAAAAGTACGGACAAGCTCATCCATTTCCCCAACGGAAGCACCATTTCCTTCGGCTACTGCGCAGCGGATGGGGACCTGGGGCAATACCAGGGTGCGGAATACGACGTTTGGTTTGCCGATGAGGCAGGGCAGTTCCAGGAGGAGTGGCTGGTGCAGATCGACGCCTGCGTCCGGGGCGTCAACCCCTTTCCCAAAAGGACCTACTACACCCTGAACCCCGGCGGACCTGCCCACGGCTACTTCAAGCGGCTGTTCATCGACCGGAATTTTACGGAAGAGGAGCACCCGGAGGACTATGCCTTCATCCAGGCCCTGTGCACGGACAACAAGGCCCTGATGAAAAGCCAGCCGGAATATCTGCGTGCCCTGGAAAAGCTCCCGCCGAAGCTGCGGGAGGCCTGGCTCTACGGCCGCTGGGACGTATACGAGGGCCAGTTCTTTGAAGAATTCCGGAACGACCCCAAGCACTATCGGGACCGCCGCTTCACCCATGTCATCGACCCCTTTGAGATCCCGAAGCACTGGACCGTCTACCGCAGCTTCGACTGGGGCTACCACAGGCCCTTCTCCTGCGGCTGGTGGGCCGTAGACCCGGACGGGGTGGCCTACCGGATTCTGGAATTCTACGGCTGCACAGGGGAGCCCAACGAGGGACTCAGGTGGCCGCCCCAGCAGGTGTTTGCGAAGATCCGCGCCATTGAGCGGGAGCACCGATACCTGGCAGGAAAAAAGATCATCGGCATTGCAGACCCGGCCATCTGGGACGGCTCCACAGGCGAATCCATCGCCGACACGGCGGCGAAAAATCAGGTGTATTTCTCCCCGGGAGACAACAAGCGTATTCCCGGCTGGATGCAGCTGCACTACCGGCTGAGCTTTGACGAAGCGGGCCTTGCAAGGCTCTATGTCTTCCGCAACTGCCGCCACTTTATCCGCACCCTTCCCCTGCTGCAATATGACAAGTCCAGCCCCGAGGATCTGGACACCCAGGGAGAGGACCACGCGGCGGACGAGGCCCGGTATTTCTGCATGGCACGGCCCATTGCACCCCGGGAGCGGCCGGAAATCAGGAAAAAGAGCAGCGCTGCGCTGTTTCTGGATATTGAAGAAGAAAATACGGTCCCAAGAAGACCGGGAATGGAGATCATCAATGAAGCAAGCAATGCAGATCGGGCCGGAACAGGTCCGGGCCGCCCGGGTGATCCTGAACCGCTGCCGGGAGGGCAAGGCCAACCTGGAGCGGCGGGTCATTGAGGACGAGCAGTGGTACCGGATGCGCCACTGGGAATGTATGCGCCGGGGGGCGGGAAGCACGGTGGAGCCCGCCTCGGGGTGGCTGTTCAATGCCATCGCCAACAAACACGCCGAAGCCATGGACAATTTCCCCAGGCCCAATGTGCTGCCCCGGGAGGAGGGAGACAAGGAGCTGGCCAAGGTCCTGGGCAGCATCCTGCCGGTCATTTTGCAGCAGGAGGACTTTGAGGACACCTACGATCGGGTCATGGACGACAAGCTGAAAACCGGTACGGGTATCTACGGTGTCTTCTGGAACCCGGACAAGCTGGACGGCCTGGGCGACATCAGCATCCACCGCATTGACGTGCTGAATCTCTATTGGGAAAGCGGCATTACGGACATCCAGCAGTCGAGAAACGTCTTCTATCTGCGGCTGTGGGACAACGATCTGCTTTTGGAGCAGTACCCCCAATTGGAGGGCAAGCTGGGGGCTCAGGAGGCGGGAAACCGCTATGTATTCGAAGACCGGGTGGATACCTCGGAGAAGACGGCGGTAATTGACTGGTACTACAAGAAGCGGCAGGGCTCCAAAACGGTGCTGCACTACTGCAAATTCGTGGGCGACACGGTGCTCTTTGCCACGGAAAACGAGGCACGCTACCGGGACCGGGGCTGGTATGACCATGGGCTCTACCCCTTTGTGTTCGATCCCCTGTTCCGCACGGCGGGAAGCCCCTGCGGCTTTGGCTACATCGATGTGGGCAAGTCCGCCCAGGAATACGTAGACCGGGGCAACCAGGCTATCCTGCAAAATATGCTGTCCAATGCCCGGCCCCGGCACTTCATCCGGGCGGACGGGGCGGTGAACGAAGAGGAGTATGCAGACCTGAGCCGGGACTTTGTCCATGTGGACGGGGCGCTGGGCGACGACAGCATCAAGCCCATTGCCGGAAAGCCCCTGAGCGACATCTACGTAACGGTCATCGACAAGAAGATCGACGAGCTGAAGGAGGTCACGGGAAACCGGGACGTGTCCACCGGCGGCACCGTCTCCGGCGTGGTAGCGGCTTCCGCCATTGCAGCTATGCAGGAGGCGGGCACCAAGCTGAGCCGGGACAGCAACCATGCCTCCTACCGGGCCTTCCGGAAGGTCTGCCTCCTGGCGGTGGAGCTCATCCGGCAGTTCTACGAGCTGCCCCGGTGCTTCCGCATTCTGGGGGAGCAGGGCAGCCAGGAGTTCATCAGCTTCACCAATGCCGCCATGGAGCCCAGAAGTCAGGGCGTGGAGCTGGGCGTGGATATGGGCAGCCGCATTCCGCTGTTTGACATTGAGATCGGCGCGGAAAAGCAGAGCCCCTATTCCCGCCTCAGCCAGAACGAAATGGCCATGCAGTTCTTCAACGCGGGGCTGTTTGACCCCACCCGGTGGGAACAGGCCCTGGCCGCACTGGAGATCATGGATTTTGACGGAAAAGGCACGGTCGAGCGTACCATCCGGGAAAACGGGCAGCGCTATGCTGCCGGGCAAATGCAGGGAATGCAGGAAAGGAGACAATTATGATCCACACGCACTTTTTTCAGAAGAACGGCACGGTCTGCATGGAAATGCAGGGCCATGCCATGACGGCTCCCAAGGGTGCAGACCTGGTCTGCGCAGCGGCCACCACGGTGGCCTACACCCTGGCTCAGGCGGTGCAGTTCCTGTATGAGCAGGGACTGCTGGAGGAGAAGCCGAAAATTCAGATTGCAGACGGCTATGCCCTTGTGTCCGCCGCTCCCAAGGCGGAGGCCTGGGCGGAGACGCTCATGGCCTTCTGGGTCACCCAGGCAGGCGCCTATGTGCTGGAGCACAACTATCCCCAGGCGGTGTGCCTGATGCCCATGGAGGTATCCGCATGACCGCATTCGAACTATGTAACTCCCTGAACTGGCAGCTTTTCGCGGAAGATGCCAGTTCGGAGTCGGGCGTAACGGAGGCCAACGCCCAGCCTCAAGCCGAAGTCCCCTCCAATGGGCCGGAGGACTTCGAGAAACTGATCAAAGGCCCCTACAAGCAGGCCTACGATGCCAGAGTGAAGAGCATCCTTCAGCAGCGGCTGAAAAGCAGCCGGGAAACCGCAGAAAAGTATGCTGCGGCCCAGCCCGTCCTGGAACTGATGCGGCAAAGGCTCGGCATCGAAGGCGAGGACTACGGCGCCATGGAGCAGGCCCTTCGGGAGCGCCTGCCGGAAACAAATCCTGCCGGGCAGCAGCGGCAGGAGGCGGAAATTCAGGCAGGCGCTGACCGGATGGTGGAAGCCTGGCAGCAGCGCAGCCGGGAAATTCAGGAAACCTATCCCGAATTTGACCTGGAAAGGGAGATGCTGCGCGCCGATTTCCGGCAGCTGCTCCGGGCCCGGGTGGATATGCAGACGGCCTATGAAATTCTCCACAAGGAGGAGATCATCCCCGCTGCCATGGTCTATGCCGCCCAGACCACAGAGCGGAAGCTGGCGGAAAAGCTCCGCTCGGAGGGCATCCGCCCCACAGAAAATGGTGCAGGCCAGTCCGGCGCCGTCAGTATGGGATCTCGGGTGTCCCAAATGTCCCGAAAGGAGATCGCCGAGCTCTGCCGCCGGGTAGAGCGGGGCGAGAAGGTAAGCTTTGGGTAACCCCCAAAAAGCTTCCCCTCCGGGCGGTGCGTCGCGCAGCGAATTGAATCTAACATAGCTGCCGGTGGCAGCTATACCATAAAAAGTGGAGCTGGCTCGGCGTTAGCCGAGACTGAGGAGGGGCGTTCTGGACGAGAGTGGTTGGTAAATACGCTATATACCTACCGCTCACTTCCGTAACACCCCTCTTCCACCGCTGCGGCGGTCCCCCTTCCCCGCAGGGGAAGGTTTTAAGAATTGAAAGGAGATAACTTTTATGAACATCACATCTTTGCAGCACTTTGCGGACAATCCCACGGTGAACGTCACTACCGACTCCAAGCTGTCCGCGGAAAACAAGACCTTTTATGACCGCGCTCTGGTAGAGGAGGCAGGGCCTAACCTGATCCACGGCCAGTTTGGCCAGAAGCGGCCCATTCCCAAGAACGGCGGCAAGCGCATTCAGTTCCGGCGCTATGCCTCCCTGCCCAAGGCTCTGAAGCCCCTGACCGAGGGCGTCACCCCCGAGGGCCGGAAGCTCAGCGCCACTGCCGTGGAAGCGGAGGTAAACCAGTACGGCGACTTTGTCTGCCTGTCCGATGTGCTGGACCTGACCGCCATTGACAATAACGTCCTGGAGGCCACCAAGGCCGTGGGCCGTCAGGCCGGCCTGACCCTGGACACCATTACGAGAAACGTTTTGCAGTCCGGCACCAACGTGTTCTACTGCCCCAAGGTTGGGGCCAACGGCGTTCAGACCCCGGTGACGGACCGCTCCGGCCTAGACAAGACCTGCACCCTCACCGTGGACGTGGTGAAGAAGGTTGCCGCCATGCTGAAGGCCGCCAACGCCCCCAAGATCGACGGCGACTATGTGTGCATCCTGCACCCCTATGTGGCCTATGACATCATGTCCGACCCCCGCTGGGAGGAAATGCACAAGTACACCACCCCCGAGAATATGTACCAGGGGGAGATCGGCCGGATCGCCGGTGTGCGTTTTGTGGAAACCTCCGAAGCGGCGGTTTACAAGGGCACGGAAAACAGCTGTCCCACGGGCCTTGCCGTGTTCGGCTGCCTGTTCATTGCCCAGGGCGCCTACGGCGTGACGGAGGTCACCGGCGGCGGACTGCAGACCATCATCAAGCAGCTGGGCTCTGCGGGCACGGCCGATCCTCTGGACCAGCGCAGCACCGTGGGCTGGAAGGCATTGCAGACGGCAGAGATCCTGATGGAGCCCTACATGGTCCGGGTGGAGTGCTGCTCCGCCTTCAGCCCCACGGCAGAGGCGAATTGAGAGTTGACAGTTGACAGTTGGCGGAGACTGTGGACTGTCACGGTGTGTGGAAGATAGACAGAAAGTTTGAAATTGACAGGGAAAGTTGATAGTAGATGGTGGTTATTAAGAAAATAACTGTCAACTGTCAACTTTCAACTGTCAACTGAACCGAAGGGAGCGTTCATATGGAAGAGAAGACGACTGTTACGATTCGCCTGCCCCTGACCCGGGAGCAGCGGGAGGATGTATTTGTGGGCATCAACGGCAAGACCTGGCTCATCAAGCGGGGTGAGGCGGTGGAGGTGCCCTGGAATGTGGCCCAGGTGCTGGCCCGGCGGGAGAAGAGTCTGGCCGACGCCATGGAATTCGAAGCCCAGGCGGCCCAGCCCCTGGAGCATCTGGAGGGCAGATAAATGACGGTGCGGGAAGTGATCGAGGCGGCGGACCGGCGCAAGCCCAACCTCTACAGCCGGGAGGAAAAGCTGCGGTGGCTGGAGGAGGCCGAGGGCATGGTCTGGGGTGCGCTGGAAGCCTTTCACGCAGTGCGCGGCTCTTTTGAGGGCTTCGACCTGGAGGCCTGGCCGGACAAGCAGCTGATGCTGCCCAAGCCCTATACGGGGCTCTACTACCTCTGGCTGGAGGGGTCTATCTCCTATGCAGACCAGGACTTCACCCTCTACAACAACGCCATGAGCCGGTTCAATGCCCTTTGGCGGGAGTTCTTTGCCTGGTGCTGCCGGACCATTCCCCAGCCCGGAAAATCCTTCCGCTATCTGTAAAAAAGGAGGCGGCAATATGGAAATGCCCACATTGCGGCGGCTCCGGACCAGCCGCCGGACGGTGGATGCCTTCGGCGGGCTGAACCGGAGCCCCCGGACCGGCGAAGGGGAATTTGCGCAGATGGAAAACCTGTCCTCGGACTTTTATCCCGTGCTGGCCCCCTGCCCGCCCCGGGAAAAGCTGGAGCCTGCGGGGGTCACCGCCCTGGGCGCAGGGCAGAGTCTTTTCTACACCCAGGGTACAGAGCTGGTGCTGGGGGACCGGCGAATTGACCTGGGTCTCACCCCGGAGGGGCCCAAGCAGCTGGTGAAGATGGGGGCCTATGTGGTGGTGTTCCCGGACAGGAAATACGCCAGCACCCTGGACGGCGCGGACTTCGGCAGCCTGGAGGCCCGGTTCGAAGGAAACGGCGCGGTATTGACCCCCTGCACCCTGGAAGGCGCAGACCGAATCCCGGCGCACGTACAGTCCGCCGAGCCAAAGGAGCCGGAAAACGGCACCCTCTGGCTGGACACGGCATCTTCGCCCGCAGTGCTGAAGGAATGGTCCGCCGCCTCCAACCTCTGGGTCGCAGTGGAAACACCCTATGTGCGCATTGACGCCCCAGGCATTGGCCTTTGCTTCCGGCAATACGACGGCGTGACCCTTTCGGGCACGGATGGGCTGGACGGGGCCAATGTGATCTGGCAGGCGGAGGAAAATTTCGTCGTGGTCTCCGGCGTATTGGAGGAGCAGCAAAAAATCGGTACGCTGCTTTTGTCCCGGACCGTACCGGAAATGGACTATGTCATCGAGTGCGGCAACCGGCTCTGGGGCTGCCGGGCGGGAACGGACCGCCAAGGAGCCCCCGTCAATGAGATCTACGCCTCCAAGCTGGGAGACTTCCGGAACTGGAACTGCTTCATGGGGCTGACCACGGACAGCTATGCCGTCACCGTGGGTACCCAGGGGCCCTTCACCGGAGCCATCACGTACCTTGGCAATCCCCTGTTTTTCAAGGAGGACTGCCTGTATAAGATCTACGGCAGCTACCCCGCCGCCTTTCATGTCCAGTCCACGGTATGCCGGGGCGTGGCCCGGGGCAGCGGCAGGAGCCTGGCCATTGTGGGGGAGACGCTTTTCTATAAGTCCCCCATGGGCGTGTGCGCCTACGACGGCGCTCTGCCCGCAGAGGTGGGCAGAGCGCTGGGCACGGAGCCGCTGGAAGGGGGCATCGGCGCAGGCTGGGCCGGGAAATATTTCCTGAGCCTGCGGGAGAGCACCGGAACGGATGCTCTGTATGTCTACGACAAGCTGCTGGGCCAGTGGCACCGGGAGACGGGCTTCGAAGCCCGGCAGATGGTGTCCCACGGCGGGAAGCTCTACGGTCTGAACGAAAGCGGCGAAATATGGCTGCTGCGGGGCGGCAAAAGCCGGGAACGGGTAAAATGGATGGCCCGCACCGGGCGCATCTCCGGCTGGGACGGTCAGCGGATGGTCCTGAAAAGCCTGGAGCTGCAGCTGCTTCTGGCAAACCGCGCCCGGATGGACATCTCCGTGCGCTATGACGACCGGGGTGCCTGGGAAAAGGTGGGCACTCTGACGGGCTCGGACCGCCGCTTCCTGCTTCCCATTCGTCCAAAGCCATGCAGCCATTTGGAGCTGCTGCTGGAGGGGGAGGGCGATGTCCGGCTCCTGTCCCTGACCCGGGTGCTGCGGCAGGGAGGTGGGGTATGACCCCCTTGGAGCTGCGGCTGCCGAACCTGACGGAGGGCGAACCGGAAGCCCAGCTGCGGCAGCTGCGCAGCTACCTGTACCAGCTGACGGAGCAGCTGCAGCTGGCTCTGGGCAGCCGGGAAGAGGCCGCAGTCACACCGGATACCAAAAAGCTGCTCCGTGAAGCGGTGGCCCTGAGCGCCAAGCGGGGGGATGGCCGGTATGCGGGGCTGGAAGCCCTGGAAGGTCCCTGGCGGCAGCAGGCAGGCGCAGCGGAAGCATTGGAGGCCCGGCTTGCATTGCTGGAGGGGAAACCGGAGCCCCCGGAATTGCCCGCCGAGGCCCTGTACCGGGAAGGCACAGCGGGTATGCAGGTTCAGCAGGCGGATACGGTCCGCTTTCTGCCCCTGCCCCCCTTCGTCCAAACCCCGGACGGGCACTGGCAAATTCAGTAGAAGGAAGGAGAAGACATGGAAGAAGAGAAGAAAAAATACACCGCGTCTGCTCAGGTGGAGCAGGCGCGGCAGGAGGCCCAGGCCAGTGACGCCCGGAAGCCCGGGGAATACGTCTCCAAATGGCAGCAGCAGCTGGACGCGGCCATGGAGAAGATCCTGAACCGGGAGAAGTTTTCCTACAACCTGAACGGCGATGCCCTGTACCGGCAGTACAAGGATCAGGCCATTCAGAACGGGCGGCTGGCCATGCAGGATACCCTGGGGCAGGCGGCGGCCATGACCGGAGGCTTCGGCAGCTCCTACGGTCAGACCGCAGCCCAGCAGACCTACCGGCAGCAGATGGCGAATCTGGGTGACAAGGCCTCCGCCCTTTACGACAAGGCCCGCTCGGAATACGACCGGCAGGGCACGGCGGACCAGCAGGCCTATGACCTGCTCCTGCAGCGGGAAAACAGCAGCCAGAACCAGTACAAGCAGAATCTGGCGGCCTGGGAAGCGGAGAATCAGCGGCTCTGGAATCGCTACGACCAGGCCCGCAGTGACGACTACGGTGCCTACCGGGACGAGATCAAGGACGACCAGTGGCTCCGGGAATTCCAGCAGGCCCAGGAGCAGTTCTACGAAAAGCTGCGGCGGCAGTATGGCTACTAAGGAGGCGGCATGATTTTATCCAGTTTGACCGTTCCCCTGACCGTTCAGGGGGACACCCTGGGCGCTCCCCTGGCCATTACGCTGCCCAGCCTGGGGCGGACGGTAGGGCTGCGCTACCGCTGCGGTGCAAAATCGGGAACCGTCGCAGTCCCCGGCAGACTCACCCGGGCAGAATGGACACCGCCGCTGACCCTGGCAGAGGAATATCCGGACCGGGATAAAATCCCCGTCAAGCTGATTCTGGATGCCTATGAAAACGGCAAAATCGAAGACAGCCGGGAAAAGCAGGTGCTGCTGTCCATCCCGGAAGGATTCCATCCCACGGTGACGCTGCGGGCAGCACCCCAGGCAGGGGATCGCTTTCTGCAAGGCGGCCAGGCCCTGGTTGAAGTGACTGCTTCGGGAACTCTGGGCGCAGAGATCATCGGCTGCACCGTCCGCTGCGGCGATCTGACCGGGCAGGGGCAAAGGCTTTGCTTCGACCTGCCCCAGGCAGGGGAAATTCCGGTGACGGCCCGGGTAACGGACAGCCGGGGCAGGTCTTCCCAGGCGAGCGCCACCGTCTCCGTGGAGCCGGGCGGCACCGGCAGCGAGTCTCCCCTGGTGGACCTGAACCCGGCGGCCAAGGCCCTGGGCATCGGCTGCCGGGGAGATGCCCAGAATACCCTTTCCATGGGTCTGGCCCTGGACATGGGCGGGCAGCGGCTATCCGGGCTGCCTACGGCGGCGGAGTCCACCGACGCCATGTCCCTGGGGCAGGCGGCGGCAAGCTTTCTGGGGCTGCGGAAGCTCTGGGAGAATCCGAGCCCCGAGCAGGAATTTTCCGCCCAGACCGTTGCTGCCGCCGGGGCGCTTCTGCTCATCGAGGCGGCGGCACAGGCAGGCAGCACGCAGCGGGTCTGGGAGCTTGCCGGGACTGCCGGGGCCATCAGGGTGCTCTCCGGCAGCACCCTGGCGGTCCGAACGCTCCGGCAGACCGAAGCCGGGCTGGAATTCGCCGCTGCCGCACCGGCAGACACCTGGGCGGTGCCTCTGGCGGTATACGCACTGAAAGAAGGGAGTATTGGATGAACGCAACGGTATTGGCATCCCTGATCACAGGGCTGCTGTCTCTGGCGGGGGTCATGCTGAGCAATCTCCTGTCGGACCGGCGGCGGGAAAATGCCCTGCGGACTGCCCAGGCCGTAACGGATGAGCAGCTGCGGCAGCTGACAAGGGAGGTCCGGGAGCACAACAATTTTGCCCGGCGGATGCCGGTGGTAGAAGAGCAGATCAAAGTCATCAATCACAGGTTAGAGGACCTGGAAAAGGAAGGAGCAAAATCATGATCAATTGGAAGGTACGTCTGAAAAATGTGAATTTCTGGCTGGCGGCAATCCCCGCCGCCCTGCTGGTAGCCCAGAGCATCGCCGCTCTGTTTGGCTTTGCCCTGCCCGTACAGGCAGTGGAGGGAAAGCTGCTGGACCTGATCAATGCAGTGTTTGGACTGCTGACCATTCTCGGCATCGTCAATGACCCCACCACCCGCGGCCTGCGCGACAGCACCCGGGCAATGGAATATCAAAATCCCAACTAATACGCCATGGGGCGGCTGCAAAAGCAGCCGCCCCGGAAGCGCAGCATTACCCACTTTTTTCGCAGGCGTGCAAACAAGTGCATAAAAATACCCCCTTTTTTCTCTTAGCATAACTATACCACAGAGTGGAACAGCTGCAAGAGGAACAGGGGACATTTTGTTTACGTAATATGTCGGCCCTCAGAAGGGATGGCGGCAACCGTAGAGGAATACGGCGATGGGGGCGAAGAGCACAGGGGTTCCTGCGAACACCAGCAGCCAGTCCGGAGTTCCCAGGGCCACCCGGGAGACGGCCAGCCACAGCACAGCCCCCAGCAGCGCGCCAATAACGGCCAAAACCCACGCGCAAACCCTATATTTGCGCTCTGCCATCCAGGAAGTACGGTCTACAAGATTCCACAGTTTTTTCATAACAATTCCTTCTTTCTGCCCTCACCCTACCCCCGGAAGGTAAAGGGCACAACGGTGGAATCGTAAAACATAGGTAAAATCCCGAAATTTTACACTGGCTTTACATTCCGCCCCGTTTGGACTTTACGCAGCCAATTTAAGATAGGGCCAGAAACGTAAAGGAGCTGTAAAAAATGGATATTTTCGGGATCTTGAATCTGTTGGGCGGCCTGGCCCTGTTCTTATACGGCATGTCCGCCATGGGCGACGGGCTGGTGCAGCTGTCCGGCGGCCGCCTGGAAAAAATACTGGAAAAGCTGACCCAGAAGAAGATCATGGCCGTGCTGCTGGGCCTGCTGGTGACGGCCGTCATCCAGTCCTCCTCCGCCACCACGGTTATGGTGGTCGGCTTTGTAAACTCCGGCATTATGAACCTCAGTCAGGCCGTGGGCATCATCATGGGCGCCAACATCGGCACCACCGTCACCTCCTGGCTGCTGTCCCTGACGGGCATTCAGGGCAGCAATCTGTTCCTGAAGCTTTTGAAGCCCAGCTCCTTCTCCCCGATTCTCGCCGCCATCGGTGTCATTCTCACCATGACCGCCAAGGAGGACGACAGGAAGAAAAACATCGGCACCATTTTCGTGGGCTTCGCCATTTTGATGTTCGGCATGGAGGCCATGAGCTCCTCCGTCTCCCCACTGGCCCAGAATGAGAAGTTCACCGGCATTCTCACCGCCTTCTCCAACCCCATCCTGGGTCTGCTGGCCGGTGCGGCCCTGACCGCCATCATCCAGTCCTCCTCCGCCTCCGTGGGTATTTTGCAGGCCCTGTGCATGACCGGGGCCGTCAGCTTCGGCACCGCCATTCCCATCATCATGGGCCAGAACATCGGCACCTGTATCACGGCCCTGCTCTCCGGCATGGGGGCCAGCAAGAATGCCCGCCGTGCCTCTCTCATCCATCTTTATTTTAATTTAATTGGCACTTTGCTGTTTCTTGTGGTATTCTATACATTGAACAGCTTCCTGCACTTCTCCTTCCTGCTCACCCCCGCCAGCGCGGCGGACATTGCCGTAATCCACAGCCTGTTCAACATCGGCTGCACCATCGTGCTCTTCCCCTTCTCCAATGTGCTGGTGAAGCTGGCTCAGCTCACCATCCCCGACGGCAAGGAGGCCGCCCAGGATACCCGCCCTGCAGCCTTGCAGGCTCTGGACGAGCGCTTCCTGGACCGGCCCGGCTTTGCCATGAACCTGTGCAAGGAGGCCGTGGACCATATGGCGGACCTGGCCCGGAACTCCTTCCAGCTGGCCATGGGGCTGCTGGACAACTTCTCCGAAAAGGATTTGCAGCGCGTCATCGCCATGGAGCAGGAATCCGACAGCTACGAGGACACTTTGGGCACCTATCTCGTCAAGCTCTCCGGCAAGGACCTGAGCAAGGCAGACAGCCGGACGCTGTCCATCCTGCTGCACTGCATCAATGACTTCGAGCGCATCTCGGACCACGCCATCAACGTGGCCGAATCCGCCCAGGAGCTGCGAGACAAGGGGCTGGCCCTGTCCGAGGACAGCCGGAAGGAGCTGGCCGTCTACGGTAAGGCCGTCAGCGACATTCTGGATCTGACCGTCTCCGTCTTCGCTGCGGACGATACGGATCGCGCCCGGTCCGTGGAGCCTCTGGAGGAGGTCATCGATACCCTGAGCATCGAGATGCGGCAGCGGCACATTATCCGGCTGCGCAAGGGTGCCTGCTCTTTGGAGGCAGGGCTCATTCTGGAGGACCTGCTCACCGGCTACGAGCGGGTATCGGACCACTGCTCCAATGTGGCCGTCTGCCTGATCGAGGTCCACGCCAACGAATACGACACCCACGAATATCTGAATCTGACCACCAAGGGCAGCGACCCCTGGTTCCGGCAGGAATACGACAAGAAGCTGAAGGAATACCCCCTGCCCTGAATGACGAAAGGAATACACTATGGCACTGATCTATGTAGTAGAGGACGATGACAACATCCGGGAAATCGAGACCATCGCCCTGAAAAACAGCAATTATCTGGTAAAGGCCTTCGCCCGGGCCACGGACTTTTACCGGGCTCTGAACGACATTCTGCCGGACCTGGTGCTGATGGATGTAATGCTGCCGGACGAAAACGGCTGCGATATTGTGAGGCGGCTGCGCAGCCAGTCCGCCACCAAGCGGCTGCCCGTGATCATGGTCACCGCCAAAACCTCGGAAATGGACATGGTGAAGGGGCTGGACGACGGGGCCGACGACTATATCAAAAAGCCCTTCTCCGTGCTGGAGCTGCTGTCCCGGGTGAAGGCCCTGCTGCGCCGCTCCACGGAGGAAACCGCCCAGCAGCTCCGGGTGGGGGACATCCAGCTGGACAACGCCCGCCGGATCGTACTGGCCCAGGGCAAAAGCGTGGAGCTGACCTACAAGGAATATGAGCTCCTGCGGTATCTGATGATCAACGCGGAGATGGTCCTGTCCCGGGAGTCCATTATGCGCTTCGTCTGGGGCACGGACTTTGAGGGAGAGACCCGCACCGTGGACATGCACATCAAGACCCTGCGGCAGAAGCTTGGCCCCTGCGGCCGCCAGATCGGCACCGTCCGCAATGTGGGCTACGTGCTGCAAAGCACCCCGGAAAGCTGAGGCAGCCTCATGAAGCAGAAAATCAATCTGCGCCTGGGGCTCATCGCCCTGGTGGCCCTGATCCTCACCACCGTCGGCGTGACCAAGGTCTATTATGACCTGTTCCGCCAGCAGGTGGGCCGGGATCTGCGGCTGACGGCCCACCTGCTGGGCCAGAGCGGCGAATTCACCCGGGGCAATGCCCCCAAATTGCAAGACCCCGAGGTCCGCATCACCTGGGTGGACGCCGACGGCACCGTGCTCTATGACGATGAGGCCGACGCCGGAGCCCTTCCCAACCACGCGGACCGGCCGGAGATCCGGCAGGCCATGGACACCGGCGAGGGGGAGATCGTCCGCACCTCGGATACCTTCAATATGAACACCTTTTACTATGCTCTGCGGCTGGATGACGGCACGGTGCTGCGGCTGGCGGTGGACGCCCGGTCCATCAGCTCCGTATTTTTGGCGGCGGTGCCGGTGCTGCTGATCATCGCCGTGGTGATCTTCGCCGTGTGCCTGCTGCTGGGCCATCTGCTCACCGCCCAGCTGATCGCCCCCATTGACGATATGGCCGAGCACCTGGACGAGCCCGCCCGGGAGCCTGTCTATCAGGAGCTGGAGCCCTTCGCCCGGAAAATCCGCAGCCAGCACGAGAAGATTCTCTCCGCCGCCCAGAGCCGCCAGGATTTCACCGCCAACGTATCCCACGAGCTGAAAACCCCCCTGACGGCCATTTCCGGCTACGCCGAGCTCATTGAAAACAAGATGGTAGACGGGGAACAGCAGCTGCGTTTCGCCGGAGAGATTCGGAAGAACGCCGCACGGCTTCTGAGCCTGATCAACGACATCATCCAGCTCTCCGAGCTGGACAGCGCTCAGGCCCCCGCCCGGGTACAGAGCGTGGAGCTGCTGAGCCTGGCCAAGGAGGTCTGCGGCGATCTGGAGGTCCCCGCCCGGCAGCGGCGCATTACCCTGCAATGCTTCGGCCGGGAGGCCACGGTCATGGGTGACCGGGAGCTCTTGAAAGAGCTCCTGGAAAACCTGGTGCAGAACGCCATTCGCTACAACCGGGAGGGGGGCTTCGTCCAGGTCACCGCCAAGGAAGAGGCGGGTCACGCCCAATGGATCGTAGAGGACAACGGCATCGGCATCCCCGAGGACGCCAAGGACCGGGTCTTCGAGCGGTTCTATCGGGTGGACAAAAGCCGCTCCCGGGAAACCGGCGGCACCGGCTTAGGTCTCGCCATCGTCAAGCACATCGCCCAGATCCACAACGCCACTCTCACCCTGGATTCCGCCCTGGGCAAGGGTACAAAGATCACGGTGACATTCTGAGGAAACTAAAAAAATCCACAGCTTCTCCCCTGCTTTGGAGCGGCTGTGGATTTTTTGTGGACCGGCGGCACATTCCGTTCGTCTGGGAGGGTTGTGCCGCCGAATTTTTATTGCAGCGAAGCCTTGTACCCCTCGCCCCAGGCCCGCATGGAGTCCAGAATGGGCACCCCCAGACCCGGGTCATTGACATGATGCTCATGGATGATAAGGACATCTATTTTCTCACAGCCAAGGGCAAGGCCTTCTATGCCCAGCTCATGGAGCAGGGCTATATCGCCCTGTCTGCCGCAAAAGGCAAGGTTTCTGTCTCCCTTCAGGGAAAGATTCGAAACATCGGCAAGGAAAAGCTGGAGGAGATCTTTGAAAAAACACCTATATGCAGTCCATCTACCCCGGCGACACCCGGGATGCGCTGGAGGTGTTCTGCCTGTACGAGGCAGAGGGCGAGTACTTCGACATCAGCGACCCTTCTCACGTGACCCGGGACAGCATCGGCATCGCCCCTTTTACATTATAGCAATCCGTACTCCATTCCGTAGGGCCAGCCGTTGAGGCCGCCCAGGTCGTAGAGATGGGGATAGCCCAGGTCAAACAGCTGGGCAGCCGCCAAAGCCGACCGGCGGCCGGTGCGGCAATAAATCAGAATTCTTGCCTGCTTGTCCGGCAGAATCTCCGACAGGTCCGCATCCTCAATGTCATCCAGCGGCAGCAGCTTCGCCCCCGCCGCGTGCTCCAGGGCATATTCATCCTCTGTCCGCACATCCAGCAGAACACTGCCGGGATAAGTATCCAAAATATGCTTTCCCTCCTGGAAAGAAATTGCCTGAATCATGGTTTCCGCTCCGTTTCCAATGTTTTCCGCTATCATACCACAGCAGGCCCCAAAATGCAAGAAACCGGGAAAGCAAAGCCGCTTTCCCGGTTTCCCGCCTTCGCGTATGCAATTTTGTCGGATAACGCAGCCGTTACCGCTTCAAAACTGCCGCGAGGGCTTTTTTACTGCATGCCGCTCTCGTAGGCCTCGATCATCTTCTTGACCATCTGTCCGCCCACAGAGCCGGCCTCGCGGGAGGTGAGGTCGCCATTGTAGCCCTGCTTCAGGTTGACGCCCATTTCCTGGGCTGCCTGCATCTTGAACTTGTCCATAGCCTCCCGGGCCTGGGGAACGTTGATCTGGTTGCTGTTCTTGCTTGCCATCGTAAATCTCTCCTTTTCCGTTTCTTTTTGCGGCTTTGTTCCGCAGAGATAGGTTATGCGGAAAAGTTTCGATAATGCGTGGCTTTTTGCGGAAAAGGTGGGGAATGGTGGAAAAGGAGCAGGTCAGCATGACCCAATTCTATTTCAATTGGGATGTCTATCAACAGAAGCAAAAAACGGCAGAGCTGCTATTTTTGAACAATATCAAAAACAAATGTTTTGAAGTTTTTTACTTCCGATATTCTTGGAGCAACCGTTCAACGTATGTTCCCTGTGCGCAAGTTTTGCAAAGACGTGTATACCCGTATTTCTGTGCAATGTCAATAGGCACTAAACTGTTGATACCAGTCCCACAAGAAGAACAGGCGTGTATAACAGAGCCTTTCTCTGCAACATAAACAAAGCCACAGGTTTGCAGCATTTTTTCTGTAAGCAATCGAATTTTCCAACCTAAATTGTCTTTGCTGATGAAATCACGGTGATAAAATGCTTGAATTTCTTTAATCGTGTTTTCAGAAAGTCCATAAGCCATAATAAAATCTCCTTTTCGGATAAATCATTTTGCCCACCAACCTGGGGCTCCTTTGGTTGCCTTTCCACCAGCTTCCTTGAAATGGAATCGAATGCCAAGCTTTTCGGCCTCTGAAATGATTGGCTTGAGTTCATTTCCACCAATCAGCCACAAAGCACCGCCATTGCTGCGTTTATCGACAAAGTGTATATCTCGCCTTTTTAGAAAATCAATAATATTGCTGCTTGTATTCATACTTTTGGGCGGCTCTTGCTCCATACCTGGAATGACTTGCTGTTCAACGGTCTCAGGCAGTACCCTGGGGCCAGATACACCTGGAATAAGAATTGGCTCACGCAGAATGGTTGGAACCTTTTTAGTGTCCACAGCAGGCTCTTTCTCAGCAATTTTGACTTGTGGCTTGGCGGCGACATCGGGTTTTGCTTTGGACTTGAACGCAGGGACTGCTGGTACGGGAGAGGAGGTGCGGTCTACAGTTTCGTACCGGGTATCAGATTGAGCGTCAAAGTTTGGCAGCTGCTCCAGAGATTTTGAATTCAGTGCGGTTTCGATTATTACAGAATCATCATAGGAATTCTCAGCGACATCAGACAAAATTTGAGCAGCCCTTTCTTTAACACGGGACAACAATTCGGATGCTCGACCGGCAGTAATAGACGTGTTTGTATTTTCTGGTTCAATTCCGCATTCAGTTAGTTCCTGAATGACCCGCTCAATTGTCTGGGCTGGGGCATGGTAATATTCACTCCCGCGGATGCGGATAAAGCGCCATCCGAGACGTTCCAAGATGGTCTGTCGTTCCATATCTTCACGAATTTTGCTATCACCACTGTGCCAGCGTTCGCCATCACACTCTATTGCAACGACTTTTTTGCCATAAACTGCGACCATATCCAACCGATAAGCACCGACTTCCCATTGTTGAACAAGGTGGTAACCTCGGTCAGATAGTGCGATTGCAACAGCTTCCTCAAAAGGAGACTCAGATGCCGTGGACATTTCCTGATGGATATTTTCAAGTGCCCTTGGATTGAAAGCATAATCCAAGAGCTGCTTGCGAATATCTCCGGGCTTCAAATCGTTGGCAACATCCAGAGAGTGAACGACCCAAAGCTGATCTTTGGCGCGGCTTGCTGCGACATTGTAGCGTTTCCGATTAGAATCATCTACACCATAGTTCAGCAGATGAAGTGGGCCAGGAGTACCAATATCTTTGCTGTCAACCAGACTCAGGAAAATAACGTCTCGCTCATCGCCCTGGAAATTTGCTGAGTTACCGCAAAGAATATTCCGCCGGATGATTTCTTTTGGGGGAATGGATGCGTCAATTTCTTTTTGAATCAGCTGGTATTGTGCATCACCCAGCAGAGAGATGATACCGAATGTCTTTCCTGAATACTCTGGCTGCTCCATGCAGGCACGCATTAAGGCAACAACAGCCTTGGCTTCCGGGATATTTACCTTGTTTTTTCCGTCACGCTGACCGGCATCCACGCGATAATTCACCACGGCAGGGAGAAGATTGCTGCTGCTGGCTTCCCGCAAAGGTTTGATTTGATACTCATAGGACAGCATATTGCTGAAGCCGATAATTTCCGGGACACAGCGAAAATGCTCGTGAAGCATCAAAGGCTTAAAGGTTGTTGCGGCGATGTCGTAAATGGAAGTCTTTGCATTGTAGAGCTGCGCGTTGGGAATTTTTCCATGAAGATACATCTGTTCCAATGCGTCCATTTTCAGACTGTCAACACCAACTGCCATTGGACTGACCTGCTTATCATCACCTACAATGATTAGTTTTTTGCCCATATACAGGATTGCCAGAGAAGAAATATCGGATTGGCTGGCTTCATCAATGATAACAATATCGAATTTGTTTTCTTTGGGATTCAGGCTTTCCAGTGCCTTGTTGATCGGCATGATCCAGGCGGGGACTGCGGCCTGGCACTGACTCATCAGTTTCCTGGCTTCGGCCTTTAACTTTGGCGCGGTTTTGCCAGTGCCCTTGCCAATCCGTTTGACGGTAAGCTTCCAGCCCTGCAGCGCCTGGTGCATGGTGATATTGCTTTCTGTGCGGCGCAGCAAATGATACCACGCACTCTTTTCGGCAAAAAGCGCAGTAACCTCGCGGTATTTCTTGCTGAGAGAAAGACTCTTTGCTTGAAGTTCCTGGAAAGGTTCTGCCGTGATTTCTTCGATGATTCCTTGGAGTTGTTTCCATTTCCAGGCATCCTCAATAGAGGCGGGAACACTGCTCTTCCCATGAATGTCTCTGCGCTGCCGGATGGCATCAGCCCAGTCTGGGGCAACAGGCTCCAGCTGTTTGAGGAGGTTTTCCCGATTGTTTTGCAATGTATACTTTTCATACACCTGTTTCAATGCGGCGTAGTTTTCTGCATAGGAATTTCCATCTAATGATTCGATGGAAACTCGGAGATTTTTGCAAAGATGGCTGCTGCCTCTTTTGCCGGACATGAGGATGGCGGTTTCATTGTCTAGCGCAATGCGGCATTGATTGCTTTGATGAATAGCTTCACAAAGGTCGCACAACTGCGGGAGTGTTTTTGCAATGGCCGAAAACTGCTTTTCGGCAGCGACGTAATCGGAATCCAGAGGATTTGCGGCAAATAGAACGTCTCCGGGAATGCCAATCATTTCCATTTTATCCGTAAGAAGCGTGAAGTCTTCTTGATACCAGTCGAGAGCACGCTGGATTTCCGGAATCAAATTATCCGCGATTGCTTCGGGACACTCGCGGTCTAAATCGAAGAAAGCGGGCATCCCGGTATTTGCCATCAGAACATCCCAGTATTTAGCACACTTTCCGCGCAGCTCCAACAGCTCCAGTTGATGGAGCACTAGGTCACAGTCCTGCGCCGTTTGAATGAAGTGGCCGCTGATTTTTGCGCACTCCAAGGCAACAACATACTCCTTGTGAAGCATCTGTGTCAGTTTGCTGATCTTCCCTTTTTCTGTAAAAATCCGCATTATTGTTTCCAAAGTTGTTTTTTGCACGCTGGATGCATCGAGAATTTCAACATCTTGTCCGAATTGTTCCGCCAAGACGGACTCGGAGCATTTACAGACAGCTTGAATCTGGGCAATGAGCGTCAGCCAGCGCTGCCGATAGGCTCCACCGGCTTTCCCGTCAACAGCAGCCTGCTGCATCCATTTATCAATTCTTCCGATGGAACGAATATGATCCTTCAATTCCCGTACTTCATTGATTGGCGGCTGTGTCAGCGTAATTATGCCAAAGCTGCCGGAAACCTCTGTAGAAGATGAGCCGGAAGCCATAATCGCCCAACCATTTCGGGATGAGATGGTATCCAGTTGCCTTTGCGCAAAGGTAAGCTGCTTGATAGTCTGCTCAAATGCTTCCGGAGATGCAATTTCTTCCGGTGACGGAAGTCCGCACTCCAGTTCTTGCTCATCTACTTCTGTCAGATTGCCATTACTGCGATAGAGATTTGCCAATTGTTCAAAAGAAAGGGGCAGCAATGATGGGACGCGTACTTTTCCTGGAATATAGGATAAATCATCAGAATGCGCCACGACAAACTGTGCTGCTGCGGATGGAGACAATTCCTCGCCGTTATATACAAGCGTATTGCATTCTTGCTGGATCAAAGTAAAGAGTTTTTTTCGGGTAGCGGCCAGCTGTTTGATAACATCCTTGCGCGTTTCGGATAGATTGGTCATTTCTTTCCGTATATCCCCGGAGGTCGTTTGTGACATATAGTCCGTAATGCCATTGACAGAACGTTCCATGTCTACGTTAGAGTCATCCAACATGGAGACACACAGGTTTTGCAGACCGGGACTTACTTTTTCTTTCAAAACACGAAGCGCTTTGGATGTATAGCTTGTTACCAAAATGCTTTTTCCCTGGGCAAGAAAGTGCCCCAAAAGATTTGCGATTGTGTGTGTCTTGCCGGTACCTGGGGGGCCTTGCACCAGGACAGCGTTGTACTGTTCAATACGACGGGCAATATTTAGCTGTTCCTTATTTGCGGGTTTAGACAGCAGAATATCTACGCTTTCACCGCAACAGCTGCAAGCTGTTCTTCAATGGATTCTTCTGCGGAGTCCTCGGGCACTTCCATCATTCCACCACTGACGATATCACGGATAGGCCCAGGGACTTCACCGGTTTCCTGAACATTTTCTATAATTTGCTCAATGGCTTTCAGCGTGCCATCTATACGCTTGCGAACAATTAGACAGGGGTTCAGATAGAGAAGAAGCCTGCTATTCTTCTCCCAATTGGCTGGGACACCTGTATCGGAGAATGTGCTGTCAGAGGACAACTGGTGGATGAGAACTTTAAGGAATCCGGGCGTTTCATTACGATCCAGAGGATGATAATCGTTCTTCTTCAAATCCTCATTCAGAATATTGATTTCACCGAGATTGATGCCGTCCATTACCTGAAAAGCAACTGTGTAGAGTTCGGAAGGAAGCGGCGCATCATAAACGGAGACGGTATTAATGTCTGCGTCATAGTCAATGCGAACACGGTGTGTCACGATGGGATGGCAAACTTCGGGATGCTCTCGATCCTGGATAAAACCGTTTGCAGCAATCATTTCCTCAGTTTCGGATTCGCGCTTTAACTCAAAATACAGACGGTACAAATCCGTGAACAGGTCCCTGGTTTGAGCAATGGTTCGTTGCTGTTCTGCCCATTTCTCTCTCGATTCCAACCACTGTGCAAGCTCCAATTGCCGTCTAGGGTCATCTGTAAAGAAAACTTCTTTGGGCTTGTTGGTTTCTTCATCAATTTCTTTTCCGGGCATGGACGGAACAACACTTGCATCTCCACGGAAATCGTCCCATCCGGGCGCTAACCAGGGCTCAAACGATACCTCAGGGCTTGGACACTTTTGAAATTCTGGCTTATGGACAGAGAGAATCAAATTGCCTTCGCTGTCCTTATCCTGCTCTTCTTCGGCAACCCGGTCTTGGTAGTGTAGGATGATATTCTCCGAATCATTTGGAATATTCAAGAGGGAGCGTTCCCAGGGATATTCCTTGATATTTAAAATCGCCTTCTGTTTCAGCTTGTTCAATTCTTGAATAAATTGAAACAGGGAGACAACCTTTTCCTGATCCGATAAAACACTGGAAAACTCGCTTCTGTTATCATCCATTGGAAATCCCTCCTAAAATGCGGCAACGATTTTGCGTGTATAAATACAATTAAGATTGATTTGAGACAAATATAGCATAAATAATTCAAGGTGTCTATGATTTCACGGCTTGTAACTTAAATTTGGTAATGCTTTACACAAATAAAAGAGAAAGGGGAAAAACAATACCGGCAAGCAGTGTCCAGGTGCTACCCGAACGCAATTTGCTTGTTGGGGCAAAATCCCCAATCCCCAAGATCAAAACTTTGTTCTGGCTGCGCATTTGTAAAATGCTTCTCTGTCGGCCCAAAACAAAACCTTTTTCGACGCTGACCGAATTTGCTATATTTGAAAAATCCATTGCATACGGGTGCCGCTATATGGTATGATATGGTTAATTAGAAAAACGATTTTGGACAGAGCGCAGATTCCTGTGGAAGACCAAAGGGGGACAACCATGATTGACTTTTCTAAATTAGAGCAGTACCGGGAGAACAACCGTATTGAGGCGAAGAAAGCGCTGGGTGGTTTGCCCAAGAGCATTTGGGAGACTTACTCTGCGTTTGCAAATACCTACGGTGGAATCATTTTGCTGGGTGTGGAAGAAATGCCTGACAAATCCTTTCATGCAATCGACTTGCCTGACCCGGACAAGCTCATAAAAGAGTTCTGGAACATTGCCAACAACCCGAACAAGACCAGCGTAAATGTGCTTTCTTCCAAAGATGTTTTTGTTCAAGATGTGGATGGTAACCATATCGTAGTCATTAACGTCCCTCGTGCTGAGCGTTCATACCGACCTGTCTATGTAGACGGAAATCCGCTATGCACCTATCGCCGGAATGGGGAAGGTGACTACCGCTGCACCAAGGAAGAATTTCAGGCCATGGTCCGGGATGCTTCCGTGAAGACTCAGGATATGCTGGTGCTGAACGAAATGGATATGACCGTTTTCAACAGTGAAAGCATCCGCAGCTACCGGCAAAGAATGCGCCTGTCCCGCCCTGGCCACGTCTGGGAAGCCTTGGAGGATGAAGATTTCCTGATGAAATTGGGTGCGGTTGGGATTGGCTCTGACGGTAAAAAGCATCCCACCTCTGCGGGGCTTCTGATGTTCGGAAACGAGTACGATATTGTGCGGGAGTTTAATACGTATTTCCTGGATTATCAGGAACAATACGATTCCGATACTCGGTGGACAGACCGAATTATTTCCTCTTCCGGAGATTGGAGCGGCAATGTGTACGATTTCTATTTCCGGGTGTATAACAAACTGACGCAAGACATCAAGGTGCCGTTCAAAATGGAGGGCGGCGTTCGGGTGGACGATACGGCTGTTCATCAGGCACTCCGGGAGGCACTGGCGAATTGCCTGGTCAATGCGGATTATTATGGACGGCAGGGACTTGTGATTATCAAGCGAAAGAATCAAATTACCATGTCCAATCCGGGCAGCTTCCGTATTGAAATTGACGCGGCGAAAAGCGGCGGCGTGTCTGATCCCAGAAACGGAACCATGCTGAAAATGTTTAACCTGATCGATATTGGTGAACGGGCCGGAAGCGGCATCCCCAATATTTTCCGGGTTTGGCGAGCGCAGGGGTGGGAAGAACCCGTCATTGCGGAATCCGCGGAGCCGGCTCGAACGGTGCTTTGTTTATCACTGCAAAAAAGAGACGATAAAAAAGAGACGATAAAAAGAGGCGATAAAAAAGAGACGATAAAAGCTGTCAAGCAGAAAAATGAAATTATTCTGTACCTAACGGACCATGCCTCGGCAAAAAGTGCGGATATTGCGGAGCTTCTCGATGTAAAAAGCACGCGCGTGAAGAAGCTGCTGTCTGAGCTGATTTCGGAAGGCGTGGTCGTGGCGGAGGGCGGAAATCGGAACCGGACGTATAAGCTGAAATCGTAAAGTGACGAAGAAAGCACCTCATGTGGATTCATTAGAATGCAGGAGGAAAAAGTTTTGGCAAAAAAAGAACGGCATCTTCTAACTGACAAAATCAAGAATACGTGTGTACAATGCAAAAGGTATCCCCATTATCGCATGATCCTTTATATTTCTATTATTACGGTTGTGTCTGGAGTTTTATCGATTTGCCTGTTCTGCTCGTTACCTGCAGTATCTGCCTTGCTGACAAGCATCTGTGCAGGGTGCATTACGGGGATTGTATTTTATATACTGGCAAACGTGCGCAATAATGAAATGAATGCAAGCCGTGAAGAATGGGAATCTCTCAATGAACATTATCAGATTTGTCAGCAGACCCAAAAACTGTGCTTAACTGTAGTGACCAACTCGGATGTTTCCAAAGAAAATATCGCCCAAATATGCGCGAACACGCGGAAGCTCTTTCGGTTTATGGCCTGCCTGTGTGTTGATCTTCCAAGGGCGGCCCGAATCATAAAAGACTATCCGCTGGATTACCTGGAACATTTGAAGAGGGCGGATGCAGCTATTACAGATTTAGAAACAATGCAGGAGCTGAGCGAAAGAACGCTGAAGGACATGATGGACATTCTTCCATTCATTTCGCAGACAGAAGGAATTATAATAACTCCATGGATAAAGCTAATGGAAAATGTCGTATACTTAGAATCCTCTGGAATTTGAGTACCCAATAAGCATGGATGAAATCCTGTGTGTACGATAATATTAAAAAGATACAGCCCACCAATCCTTGCAGACTGGTGGGCTGTGCCATATTTTTTGCCTTAATCCCTCAACCGATGCTCCGGCGTGCCGTTCAAATACTCTTCTAATCCACCGCCCCATACCAGCTGAGCATATTCCAGCGGTGCATTGTAAATCAGCCTCTTCATGTCCATATTCCTCCTAAATCGTAATGGAAGCTATGTACCGCACATTGACTTCATGCCCGATTGCGGTACGAGTTGGACGGGGATAGTTCGCACTTCGTACGGGCCACATCTTCTTGACCATCTGTCCGCCCACAGAGCCGGCCTCGCGGGAGGTGAGGTCGCCATTGTAGCCCTGCTTCAGGTTGACGCCCATTTCCTGGGCTGCCTGCATCTTGAACTTGTCCATAGCCTCCCGGGCCTGGGGAACGTTGATCTGGTTGCTGTTCTTGCTTGCCATCGTAAATCTCTCCTTTTCCGTTTCTTTTTGCGGGTTTTGTCCGCAGTCATAGGTTGCGCCGAAACGGGCGGGAAATGTGTGGATTTTTGAGGGAAAGGTGGGGGAGAATGGAAAAACAGCAGACTTTTTTGAGATAGCTTCGGGAAAAAATTTGTAAAAAGAAACCGCCCTTGGCCTTTTCATTTTCTGCCAATTGGGCATTTCGGTATGTCTCACTCCTGGCCGTGGCCCGGGTCTGTCCGCTGGAAGCGGACGGTGACGCGGGTCTGGCCGCCGGGGGTGCAGGTGAACAGGGTCAGATCCCAGTCGCCGGTGGTCATGGCTTCTTCGTCGTCTGGTTCCAGGATCTCCTGCTCTACCATTTGAAAGGAGACCACCTGGTCGTCCATATCCGTAAAGAGCAGGGTATCCCCGGGTTGGAGGGTTTTGAGTTTGCCGAAATGGGAAGCGTAGTTGTGGGCGCAGAGGATGAGATCATTCTGGTACAAAGAGCCGGAATAGCGGCAGGGGGCCACTTTGAGATTGGGGTAGCTCCACTGGCTCAGCACCGGCAATTCCAAATCCAGAGATGGGATGCTCAGTACGCCAATATAGTCCCGGCCGTTCACGGTTTTTTCCGGCATCTCCCGCTGGGCATCCAGCAGGTATTCCGGCAGCTTTACCGCCGGGGCATCTGAGCGCTCCGGGTCAACCCCGGCCTCCGTTGGGGGCTGCTGGGGCAGGGACTGGGTCAGCTCCGTGATGACCTGCTGGGCAGCGTCTCCGGCTCTGCGGGACTCCTGGCCGTTATAGGCCCATAGGAACAGGGCCGCTGCCAGCAGCAGCAGCCCTGTATTGATCCAAATTCTTCCTGGGTCAGTCTTCATCCCCGGCCCTCCTGCGGCGGAACAGCCCCACCACAATGCAGCCCAGCCCGCCGCAGGCCAGCACCGGCACCGGCCACCACAGCTGGCCGGTCTGGGGCAGCTTCTTGCCGCCGGGGAAGGTGGGGTTCGTTGCAGGGCTGGTGGGCTTGGTGGGCACCTCCCGTTCCAGGTCGGTTTTCGGCTGACTGGCCACGTCGTATTGGTATTCCCCCTCATAGAGGTAGGGAAGGCTCACAAGAAAAGGCTCGGTTTTGCCGTACCCGGCAGGGGCGGTTTTCTGCACCGCCAGATACAGGCCAAAGGGCAGGGAAGAAAAGGTCACTTTGCCGTCTTCCCCCACCTTCTGGGGGAGGGCAGTCACCGGGGTCAGCTTGCTTTCCAGCTTGAGAAGCTCCCCTGCCAGTTCCGGGGACTGGATGTCTCCAAACTGAGGCATGTCTTCCCGGATGGCCTCTACGGGGACAAAGGAATAGTTGCCGTCTTCCTCTGCCACATCCCCCACTTTGTAAAGGGCCAGAGTGCCCCCTGGGAGGGCTTTTCCCTGATAGGTCATGGTCACAGTGATGCTGCAATGGCCGTCTTTTTGTTCATCGGGCACCGGGTGGGCGGCGGCAGACAGGGGCAGACAGGCCAGGAGCAGCAGCGCAAGCAGACTTTTCAGATGTTTTTTCATCACAAACCTCCTATTTCTTTCTGCGCCGGGGCAGCAGCAGCAGCAAAAGCAGCACAAGCAATATGGGAATGGCGACGATGGGGGCCACCAGCATGGGCTCTATCTGGACAGCGTCGGCGGTGACCCGCACGGTTTTGACTTCCTCGATATTGTCGATGCGGTGTCCGCGAACCAGCAGCCGGTGGGTATTGATGCCGTAGGGGGTGCAGGTCACCAGGGTGCAGTAGTCCTGGCCTTCTACAATTTCCAGTGCGGCGGTATCCTGGGGCTCTACGATGAGGATCTGATCCACCTCATAGGTCAGGATCTCATCCAGCACCCGCAGGAGAAAGATGTTCCCCTCCCGGAGCTTGTCCAGGTTGGTGAACAGCTTGGCGCTGGGCAGACCCCGGTGACCGGAGAGGACGCAGTGGGTGCTCTCCCCGCCCACCGGCAGGCTGGTCCATTCCAGATGGCCCACGGCCACCTGCAAAACGGTGTCCTCCGTGCCGTGGTAAATGGGCAGGCTCACGTCAATTTCGGGAATCTCGATATAGCCCATGATCCCCTGACCGGAGATGTCCAGCAGGCTTTCGTATTCGGCCTTCTGCTCCTGGGAGAGGAGGAAGCTGTTGCTGCGGTTGAGCAGGTTCCGGTTATAGGCCCTGGCGGCGTCCCAGATGGCATCATAGCTGGCGTTGTCGAGAGCGGCCACGTTTTCGGCGTAGGTGGTAATGGCCTTGGTCTGGTGGAGTGCGTTCCAGTAGTCACTGACGGTGGGGTACAGCAACAAGGACAGCCCTATCAGCAATAGGAAAAGCAAAACAATGGTTGACAGATGTTTTCGCATACAGGGTTCTCCTTGTGGCTGCGTGCCGGGGAGGAACGCTCCCCGGCACGGGTTTTGAGGATATCGCAGAACGGCTCCGCGGCAGTGCCCCGGTTAGATCTCGCTCTGGCTCATGCGCTTCTTGGTGACCAGCAGCACCCCGGCCCCAACGACCAGGACAGCGCCCAGTACATAGAAGATGGTGGTGCCCATGCCGCCGGTGGAGGGAAGGAGGGTACCGGCCTGGTTCTTGACCGTGGTGGTAACAGTAAGCTGGGTGTCGCTGGTTACTGCGCCAGCATTTTCGCCAACATGAACCTCAACTTTAACAGGCTTATCCAGCTGATTGTAACCGGCGGGGGCCTTGGTTTCTACCAGGTAGTAGGTGCCGTCGGCAAGGCCGTCAAAGGAGGCTTCGCCGTTTACATCGGTTGCTTTGACGTCGGCCTGACTCTTGTCTGCAACCCAGTCAACCTTTTTGTCGGTATCATTCCACTTGTAGTACATCTTTGTGGCCTCGGCAACGCCTTCGGTGGGCACTTCCTTGTACAGGACAAACTTTGCGTCTTTCAGCTTCTTTGGCGTTTCCGTAGCACCATCGGCAAGTTTCTCAACCTTGACGATGGCGATCTTGGAGCTGTAGACGTCTACCTTTTGCGGGGGCGTGGTGGTCTTGTGCTCCAAATGGGTGGGATCATCGCTGTAGGTCAGCGTTGCTTCGTTATTGGAGATTTTTACTACTGCTTTCTCGTTGATGGTAGCGGTATAGGTAACTACGATTTTTGCGCCGATGGGATAGTCCTTGACAGGAATAGAGACAGTAAACTTATTTGCGTTACTATCAACGTTCTCAGCAATTGTGCAGGCAGACTTCGCATCTGCGTCACCAACCATTACTGTGACACTACCCTTGGTATAGGTCAATCCCTCGCTCATGGTATCAGTGATCAGGTAGGTATATGTGTCAAATCCCGTGTAGTCAGGCACATTGCCGGTGATGGTGTAGGTAACGGTCTGGCCCACATCATCGTTGGTTTTGTTGGCTTCCTTCTTAAAGGGCACGTCGGTCTTATCGTAGATCTTGGCGTTAGGATCAGTGGTGGTCAGGTTGCACAGTGCGCCGCTGGTGCTGGTGACGAAGTAGTAGCCCAGGGGGAGGCCGGAAACACTGGCAGTACCATCGGCCTGCGCAGTCAGCTCAGTGCCGGCCTTTTCGCCAACAGCCGCTTTCAAAGCCACAGCAAAGTCGGCGGGGCTGAAATCACTGGTGGTGGTAACAACATAAGTATTCGTGCCCTCAACCTGGGTCAGTTTCAGGCCATTCGCTTCAGTGGTGGCATAGGCACTGACAGTGTCGTACCATGGGCTTTTGCTGTCACCGCCATCAATGGTGTAAGAATAGTGTTTTTTAGCCGTATCATAGACCACATCAAAAATCTTGTAGGCTTTGTACTCCTGATTTGCCACAGGATTATTCACGGTAATGCTGCCTGTATCATCGGCGGCAACTGTGACGGCCAGGGCGAAGACCATGACCAGGGCCAGCAGGAGGCTGGTCAGTTTTCTTGCGTGCTTCATTTTTCGTGCTCCTTCTTTCATCATCATTTTGAATTTGAATGGTGGCTTTCCGCGTATCAGGAAGATGCTTCATCCTCCTTTCGGCGCTTGCAATGGACATACATCAGGGTCGCCGCGCCGAAGATCAGCGCCAGGCCGCCTGCGGTATAAGAGGTTGTCCCGGCCCCGCCGGTGTCGGGCAGTTCGTAGCCCCAGGGAATGTCGCGGACGGTGACCGAAAGCACCTTCGGGCCGGTGCCGCTGACGGTCAGGGGCGTTCCGGTTTCCCCGGTTTGTGTCAGCGTTCCGTCCGGGTTCTCCGTGGCCGGGTAAAGCGTCGCGTCCTCACTCCCGACCTCCAGAATCCAGGGCCCTGCCGTCATGTAATTGGAGGGTGCCTGTGTCTCACGGAGTTCGTAAGTCGCTCCCCGCTGGATGCCGGTAAAGGTTGCAATGCCGTCTTTATCGGTGGGGACCTCCACGGAGGTCTCTTGCCCCTGTTCTTTCAGGGTGAACTTTGCGCCTTCCAGCAGCTTCGAAGCGTCCACGCTGTCCGTCTTCGTGATTTGCAGATTCAGCTGGGTGGTCATGATGTTGGTAAAGGTGTCTCCCTCCAGCACCAGGGAATAAGACCCATCCGAATTGCTCCCATGCCCAACCGCGTCCCCGGTCTCCGTGGAGCCGGTGTCGGCGGCGGTGTTCGACAGGACATTACCGTCAGCGTCGAACAGAGCTTCTTTTCCCGGTGCATAGGGGACATTTGTAATATCCTTTGTTTTCTTCGCATCAGAACCAATGTTGAAAACATAATTGTATATACCCCTTCCGGTAACAGGAAGGTCGTAATAGTAAGAGCCGTCCGTATCATCCTTGTTCATCTGTATTCCCGGCCATTGTGTAAGCGGATTATTCGGATCGGCCCATACGTGCATGTGCAGGTTTTCCCAGCCTTCCTCCTTCTTAAAGCGAACCCTGAACGTCCCCGTCTGGGAATCCCCCTCAGAGCCGGAGGAACCGCCGACTTCTTTGCCATCGACAGAAACAGACTCCACATAGTAGCTTGTGAACTTCACATCCAAAAGGGAAATGGTTCTCTCCTTAATTGTCACCTGAATCGTATGTTCCGTTGAATCATAGGTGACATCCGTACGGTCACCCTTGATCTCGCTGAGCGTGTAGGTATAGACTCCGACCTGAGAAAACTCTATGTCTTGAAACGTAAATTCACCGGTGGTATCATCGGCTGTTGCCGTTCCGACAACCTTGCCAGTGCTGTCTTTCAGCTGGAACTGGAACTGGAAGCCCTTCAGCCCCTCCTGCCGTACGCCGTCCTTGGTCAGTGCCTTGGTACCGGTAATGTCCAGTTCCGGCGTGGCCGTTACCACTTTGGTTTCACCCGGGTTACCCAGAATCAGGCCGCCGTTGGTCATAATGCCGCCGCCATGAACGCCGGAACTGTTGCCGGTGATAATGACCCTCGCGGCACTGACTGCTTGGCCCTTGGCGGTGTCATCTGGGTTTGCAGTTAATCCGAACAGATACTTTGCAGCCGCATAGCCGGTCCTGCCGATGGAAACAGGCTTTTCGTCACAGCTTCCCTTCCAGTTCGCCGCCCCGCCGCCAGCCATCAGACCGGTGACAAGAGAAATAGGCTCGTTTGCACCATTGCTATTACGGACACAGAAGTAATCCTGGTAGCCATTGTTCATCATAAAGACTGGACTTTTTTGCGCCAAAGAGCGATCATAATCTTTGCCGTTACCACCGATAGACATTTGTGTGCCGGAAGCCTCATTCCCGTAAATGGCCGCACCGTCTTCATTGACGATCAGGGTCTTGCCCGTAGGGCAGGCACCCACACCGCCGCCAAAGCCGCCCGCTTTATTGTTCGTGATCAGCGCATCCATGACTGACAGATGGCCACCTTCCTGCACGAAAATACCGCCGCCGCCCCAGTCGTCCGTGGTAAGCGTTTTGTTATTGGTAATATATACTTTTCCCTCTGTTCGAATCACGCCGTAGGTACCGCCGTTGTCACCGCCGCCGATACGAAGGCCGCCGCCCTCGCCATATTGGGCGCAGTTAGCGGCAATGGTGCCGCCGGTCATCTTAAAATTGACTCCACCATCCCCTGCATAGTAGCCCGCATAAATGCCGCCCCCTGCCAGAGTGGAAAAGTTGCCGGTCACATAGCCGCCGGACATCTCCATGGTAGAACCGTTCGCCAGAGCAATACCGCCGCCGCCGTGGGTGTTGTTCGTATCGATCGGGCAACCTGTACAATCACAACTCTTAGAGTTGTTGGTCACATAACCGTTGCCGGACAGTTTCAGCGTGCCGCTGTTGACATAGATACCGGCACCATCGTCGTCGTGTCCATTGAAGACCCCATTGCCCGTCACCGCACCGCCGGAGATGGTCAGCTCTCCGCCTACGACGTAGATACCGCCGCCGAAATTGCCACAGTTGGCCGCAACAACACCGCCCTGGATATTCACCGTACCTTTCACCGCACCGCTACCGACGTAGATACCGCCGCCGGGCATGTCGTCACTGCCGCCGCCCACAATATAGCCGCCACTTACGTTCAGCGTACCGTCCTCCACATAGACAATATGTCTGACGCCGGTGCCTTGGAGTACACCGCTCTTTAGTTCCAATGTACCGCCGTTCTCAACCTTGATTACCTGATCAGAACCCTCCTTACACAGGATCTTTCCTGCGTTGGCGAGGGGGACTTTATGCTTTATCAGGGTTTCCGTGGTACCGGTGCCATTGGCCGTGGATTCTGTGATGTAATAGGTCAGGGTAGAACCGTCTTCACTCAGGCTTGCCGTATGGCCGTAAGGGTTGCTGCCGCCCAGGTCCACGGTCTCCTCCGAAGGGGCTTGCGAGTCCATAATGGTGAGCTTTGCACCGTATTGCACGACAAAGCACTGATGGTCCTTGCTGATGGTCAGGGTATGCCCATTCAAGTCAATGGTGGTGTCCTTTGTAATGGTCACCTGGCCAATATTCTCGGCCGTCTGAACATCACCGGCCAGTGTATACTCACCACCGGCTTGGAAAGTATCTGCCAGGATCGTACCCGATAGGTCTCTGGCGGCCACAAGCGAAATCGCATATGTAGAGAAATGCTCCGTAACCATAGCCACGTCGCCGGTTTCGGTTTTCTCCGCCTCCATGTCGGTGACTTCCTGGGCCTCCGTATCGATATGGTAAACCTTGGGATAAAGCCCCTGGGTATCCAGGCCGCTGAAGGTCACGGTCACCGGGCCCACCGGCTCGATCTCCTCCTCGCCGTGCCACAGGGAAATGTCCAGCAGGAAACGCTGCTCCGGCTCGGTGCCTTCCTCCGCCGGGAGCTGCTCCCGGATGGCCTGGCCCTGCTCCTCCGCCACCTCTGCCGCAGTCAGCGTGATCTCACTGACCGGGAAGGGCAGGGAGGCGCTGTCGCCGGTAACGGTCACGGTGATGCCGGATCCGGTCTGGGCCGTCAGGGTGAATGCCTTCGCTTGCTCCGGCAGGCTGCCATAGTAGCCGAGGATCGTGGGATCCTCTAGAGCGTAGGAGCGCTGCTGAACGGCGTTATCGGCATCTCCCACAATGACGGTGATGCCGGAGGGCGCGCCCTCCTCTCCTGCCGTGACCTCTGCCACAATGGCCACCCAGTCCGCAGTGCCGTCTCCGTCCCGGTCAAAGAACACCAGCTCTCCGGGAGCCGCCTCATGGGACTGGGCCGGTAAAAGTGCGTCTGCCAGCGCCGCGGCCCAGCTGCCGCAGTCTTTGTCCGTGGGGATATTCTCTGCGCCCCCGTAGTGCAGGCAGAAGGCCGCAAACAGGGCGTTCCAGTCGCCGTAGGGATCGCCCTTCCAGGCGCCGTAGCGGGTGTAGCCCATGGGGGTCTGCCCGTCCTCTGCCAGGACGTAGTTCTTGGTACTCTCGGCATAGCCCAGCTGGCTTCTGGCAATGGCCAGGGCATCCAGCCGCCAGTCCCCGGTGAGGGTCACATCCCCAAAGGTCTGCTCCCAGATTTCCGCCGTCTCCACATCCGCTGTAGGGTCTGCGTAACAGGCCAGGCTGTGGGTATGCTCCTCCAGGGTGCAGGTCAGTTCTCCCTGTTCGTTCCGGCAGCTTTCCCCGTGGGTATGGGATTCTTTCCCGCAGAATACCGCTTCCTCCGGCTCGGTGGCGGTGCAAGCCTCGCTGTGGGTATGCTCCTCCAGATCGCAGGTCAGAACCTGATTCCAGGAATAACACGCGTCCGTGTGCTGATGGGCCGGTTCTTCTGTCTGACCGCAGATCAGCTGCTTGGATACTCCGTAGCACGCCTCCCCATGGACATGCCCCTCAGACTCCTCCTGACCGCAGATCAGATTGCCCTCCTGGTCATAGCATTCTGCTCCGTGTGTATGGCCGGTGCTTTCCGACATACCGCACACCAGATCCTGGGTTTCCTGATAGCATTCTTCGGTATGGGTATGCTGGGGCTCTGTGGACTGGGTGCAGATCAGATCTCCCTGCTCTGAGGTATAGCAGGCCTCTGTATGTGTGTGCTCCGGAATTTCGCATTGCTTTTCCAGCGTAATGGCTGGCAGGATCAGAGCATAGGTCGTGCAGAACACAACCGCTGCCGCCAGGCAGGTCATAACCTGATACCAACGCCGCTTGCGCCTATGGGCACTGGCATATGGCTCAGCATCCTGCAGGAGCAATTTATCCATCCGACAACTCCCTCCATCCTATTTCAGTTTTCCGAATTCGCGCAAGGGGAAAACCCGGAATACAATTTTTCCGACGATCTGTTCCTCCGACACACAGCCGATCTCTGTATGCCGGGAATCCACAGAGGTGGATCGATGGTCTCCCATACAGAAGTACCGATTATCCGGCACCTGATAGGGAAGCTCAATATTGCTGCCGCCAAGGGATTTCTCCGTCAGATAGGGCTCCTCCAGCAGTTTGCCGTCCACATAGACGTTTCCGCTTTCATCGATATCCACCCACTGACCGGGACCGGCAATGCAGCGCTTTACCAGGATTTTGTTTCCCAGATAAAAGGCCACCAGATCCCCCGGTTCAAAATCCGAGCCTTTCACCGAAACAACAATATCTCCTTCGTTCAACGTCGGCGTCATGGACCCTCCGTATATTTGCAGAACCGGCATCCAGATCGTAGCGACAAGAACGGCAACCGCCGCCACGACAATCAGCATGTAAAGGGTGCTGCGCAGAACAGCGCGGTACCGCGAACGGTACTTTACCCGCTTCAGCTCTGCTGCAAGCTGCTCCACGCTGGGATAATCCACCGGCTCTTTCCGAATAGGTTTCATTTTGTGCTTCTGCTCTCCTCTGCCATGCGGCGAATATTTCCCAGATACTCCCTGGCTGCTCTGTCTGCCGCCTCAAATACGCCGTTCAGCTGCAGGGCCGCCTCTGCCATGGAACCGGCGCGCTCCTGAATGAGCTTCCGATCTGACAATTCCTTCCGGGCCTGCTGCAATTCCTCTGTCAGCCTTTCGTTCTCTATTGTCCGTGTGATCAGCATTTCAAGCAATTCCCTGCGGCTGAGTCTGCGCAGTTCCTTTTCTGTCATAAGCTTCTCCTCTTTCTCATGGTCACTGGATCTTTCAGAACACTTTGCTTTGTGCGCACTCCTGAAAGCAAACCAATCTTGTATGAATCTTTTACGCGGCCGCACAAATACACAACGAAACCTTTCGGACAGTATTATATCACTGCCGTTTTTTAAAGTCCACGTTTCCCGGGCATTTTTTAACAAATAACCGTTGTTTTATGAAATGCGCTGTATTTCATGCTCAAAATTTGTGCAGTTTGCCGCGTAAAATTTCGCCTGTTTTGCATTTTCTGCAAATCTCGTCGGGTATATCATTGTGCGGCAAAACCCGGATGTTAAACCGAAAGACGGGACAAAGTCCATACCAGGACGAATGCGAGCGGGTAGAAGTAGAGCGCAAATTCAGCCTGGGAAAGCGGAAATGTGGAATGGGTCTGGTGACAGTGAAGCCGGAAGCTACAGCTGCGCGTGTGGTTGCTCTGTCCATTCTGCTGCTGAATCTGCGAAAGATTCAGTACGCTTTTTTACAATTTCTGGATTGGCTGCTCGGCTTTTTGCAACCGTGCGAAAAACTGAGGGTTGTTCAGTAGACATTAAATAGCTACGGGCACAAACGGAAGAAAAACGTTTGTGCCCGTCGTTTTGCGTTGTCATGTGGAAGCGGCTGGGGCAAAGCCCCCAGGCAAGCCTATGCATCTATGCAATTGAACTGCCGCGTACCGAACGGTGCGCCTGGCGATGTGGGAGGCTGCCGTGAAAATCGAGCTTATGCTCGGTTATGCAGCTCTCGCCCCCCGTCTGCCTTTTTCACAATGGGAAGCCACAATTCGCAGTAGCGGGAGTTGTTCAGCGGTTCGTTGCCTTCTTCCCAGTACCAGTGGATCACGCCAATTTCGGGGGCTTCCCGCAGCTCGTATCCGGATGTGGGAAGCCATTCCGATACCGCTCTGCGGTGCAGTTCGTCTTCCAGATCGCAGGGGAATTTGCAGCGCTCTGTTTCGCACACCAGATACTGTCCTGCCGGAATTTGCAGGTGCTCAAATTCCTTTGCCATTTCTCCCAGGTCTTCGTCAAAATCCCTGAGTACAATCTGGGGCAGCTGCTTTGCAAAGAAAAAGTCGTATCCATTCAGCACCGGCGAGGCTCAGTCTGCGGCAGCGGATATATTCGCCCAGGGTATAGCCGCAAAGAATGCTGAACACTCTTTGAAAGTGGAAGGAAGAAGAAAAGCTCTGTTTTGCGATTTCTTCGTAATCCAGTTCTTCAGTGATGTGTGCTTCCATATAGTCGATGGCGTTTTGAATACCGGTGATCCAGTCCATAGGATTCCCTCCTGTCGAGTTCCATTCTAGCATAGATGCGGCGGCTTCTCCCGACATTGTATGCGATTCAGTGACAGGGAAGGCCCGCGCGGCGCATTCGTTCAGCCCGTTTCCGGAGAGACCTGGCCTGGTTGTTGCCATTTTACGACCGAATCTGCTGCGCGTAAAGTACGATCGAGGGAAAAGCAAAAGGCAGGGACGAAAAATCCCTGCCTTGGTGTTTGGTACGGAAGCTGCGGCGGAAAGCCGGACGCGGGCGTTTATCCCAGCACCAGCAGCAAAAACAGAAAATATTTTTCTCCCAGTTCCTATTATACCCCACGGCCCTTGCAATAGAAAGGCACCTGCTCGATCCAATGAGCAGGTGCTTATCAAGCCCTTATTTTTCCAGGATCACAGGACACTGGGCGGTGACGGCGGTTTGGATGAGCTTGGCGGCATCCTCGGGGGAGAGGAGCAGCTGCTCGCCGCTTCGCATATTCTTCACGGAGCACAGGCCTTTTTCAATCTCGTCCTCTCCAAGAAGAACGGCATAGGGGACCCCCAGCTTGTTGGCGTAGGCCATTTTCTGCTTGAATTTCTTCTGTTCGCCATACAGCTGCACCCGCAATCCGGCGGAGCGCAGGGTTTCGGCCAAGGCAATGGCCGGGGCCATGTCGGCGGTCATGGGCAGCACCAGGGCATCCGCCGGGGCGCTGGGCAGGGCGGGATTCAGCAGACCCTGCTCGTCCAGCACATAGAAAAGCCGGGTCAGACCGATGGAAATGCCCACGCCGGGCAGGGGCTTGTCGATGTAGTAGCCTGCCAAATTGTCATACCGGCCGCCGGAGCAGACGGAGCCGATCTCCGGGTGATCAAGCAATGTGGTCTCGTAGACCGTGCCGGTATAGTAGTCCAGACCGCGGGCAATGGTCAGGTCCACGGCGAAATTCTCCTCGGGAACGCCGAAAGCGGAGAGGTTGGCGGTGACGGCCTTCAGTTCCGCAAGGCCGGTGTCGAAAATCTCGCTCTTACCGGTATAGCCCTCCAGAGCGGCAATGACCTGGGCGTTGGTGCCGCGAATGGCGATGAAACGCAGAATGTCGTCCGCCTGGGCTTCTTCCAGACCGCAGTCTTCCAGGAGGATGGTCTTCACCTTGTCGGGACCGATCTTGTCCAGCTTGTCCACGGTGCGCATGATGTCGCCGCTCTTCTCGGCCAGACCCAGCATATCATAGAAGCCGGTGAGGATTTTCCGGTTGTTGACCCGAATCTGGAATCGGGTCAGGCCGAAGCCCCGGAAGACCTTGTAGATAATGGCGGGGATTTCCGCTTCGTTGAGAATATCCAGCTTTCCGTCGCCGATGATGTCGATATCCGCCTGGTAGAATTCCCGGAAGCGGCCTCTCTGGGCCCGCTCACCCCGGTAGACCTTGCTGATCTGGAAGCGGCGGAAGGGAAAGGCCAGCTCATTGTAGTGCAGGGCAACGTATTTGGCAAGAGGCACGGTCAGATCGAACCGCAGGGCCAGATCGCTGTCGCCCTTGGTGAAGCGGTAGATCTGCTTCTCGGTTTCACCGCCACCCTTGGCCAAAAGGATCTGGGCATCCTCAATGGCGGGGGTGTCCAGGGGGGCAAAGCCGTAGGAGGCGTAGGTCCTGCGGAGGATCTCCATCATTTTTTCCAGCTTGATTTGCTTGTCGGGCAGCAGCTCCATAAAGCCGGAAAGGGTGCGGGGTTTGATCATATCCATAAAGTAAATGTCTCCTCAGAATTTTGTCTTGCTGTGGACCATTTCACGCCAGTCCAGGTCGCCCCGCTGCAGGCCCAGGATGAACATCTCGGCGGAGGCCAGGTTGGTGGCAATGGGGACATTCTGCTTGTCGCAGTGGCGGATGGTCTCGATCATCTGGGCGTCGTCCCAGGGGTCGGTGGTGTTGGGGTCGGTAAAGAGCAGCACCAGGTCGATCTCGTTGTAGGCGATGCGGGCATTGATCTGCTGGTGGCCACCCTGCTTGTGGGAAAGCAGCAGGGTGATGGGCAGACCTGTATTGTCCGCAATCAACCGCCCGGTGGTAGCGGTGGCGTAGAGGCTGTGCTTCTGAAGGACGCTCTTGTAGGCCGTGCAGAACTGAACCATCAGTTCCTTCTTTTTGTCATGGGCCAGAAATGCAATATTCATACAGGTCACTCCTTATCTTTTGTCATAGTTTTATGGGGGCGGTGATCCCCTCCAGCCGGTCTGCAATGCGCCGGAAGGCCCGGGCGGCGGGGCAGCGCCTGGCATAGGCCAGCACCGGTACCCCGAAGGCTGCGGCAAGGGTGATATTGGGGTCTTCCGGGACAACCCCTGCCAGAGGGGTCCCGGTGGTGTCCATAATATCGTCAATGGTCAGCCGGACGGTGGAGAGCATCTCCTCGTCCACACGGTTGACAATGAGACGGACATTTTTCTTTCCCTCCAGCTCCAGCAGGTCGCTGACTCGAGCGGCATCCCTTACGGCGGCAGGGCCGGAGCCCGTGACCAGCAAGAACCGGTCAACCCACCCGCTGGTGAGCCGGAACCCGGCGTCGACCCCTGCGGGTGCATCCAGGAATACAAACTCAAACTGCTGCCGGGCCTCCAGAAGCATCCTCCCGAAGGGCTCCGGGTCAATTTTCTCCACAGGGGTGTTCATAGGGGCCGTCAGGAAGAAGAGACTGTCATATTTGGGATGGCGGCAGGCATCTGAGAGCGCATAGCTCCCCTGGCACACATCCAGGAAGGAAAGGGAAGCGCAGTCGGACATGCCCAGAGAGATGTCCAGATTCCGCAGCCCTACATCGCAGTCGATGCACAGCACCTTCCGGCCCTTTTCGGCCAGAGCGGCGGCAAGCCCGGCGCAGACGGAGGTTTTGCCCGTGCCGCCCTTGCCGGAGACAATGGCATAGAGCTCTCCCATGCGATTTTCCCTCCAACATAGTTTAAACCATTATAAAGCCAAAACGTACAAAAATCAATAGGAAAAATGCCATTTCAGAAAACCATTTCATCACATTGCATAAAATTCTCTTATGGTGCGAATGGGAGAATCTGCAAAAAAGTGGTTGCGTGCGGTAGGAATGTGCGCTATAATAGAGACGAAAAAATGGGCTTCGGCTCATGAATTGGAGGAATATTTCATGTTTGATGCAATGATCGAAACTCTGAAGGCCAATCCCCGGAAGATCGTCTTTACTGAGGGCCACGATGCCCGTATCCTGGAGGCCACCGCTCGCCTGGTTGAGGGCGGCTTCCTGACCCCCATCCTCATCGGCAATGTGGACGAGGTCAAGGCCAATGCTGCCAAGGGCGGCTTCAACATCGAGGGCGTGGAGATCATCGACCCCGCTACCTATCCCGAGATGGACAAGATGGTGGACAAGATGGTGGAGCTCCGCAAGGGCAAGATGACCCCCGAGGACTGCCGCAAGGCTCTGTCCAAGGGCAACTACTTCGGCACCATGCTGGTGAAGATGGGCTATGCCGACTCCCTGCTGGGCGGCGCTACCTACTCCACTGCCGATACCGTCCGTCCCGCTCTGCAGCTGGTGAAGACCAAGAAGGGCGCTCATCTGGTGTCCTCCTGCTTCATCCTGGTCCGCGGCGAGGAGAAGCTGGCCATGGGCGACTGCGCCATCAACCTGAGCTATGAGGACAGCGTAGACAAGGAGGGCAACGTCACTCTGACCGCTGCCCAGAAGCTGGCCGAGGTGGCCATTGAGTCTGCCCGTACCGCCAAGGTCTTCGGCATTGACCCCAAGGTTGCCATGCTGAGCTTCTCCACCAACGGCTCCGGCAAGGGCGGCACGGTGAAGCTGAGCCACGATGCAACTGCCATTGCCAAGGAAATGGCTCCCGAGCTGGCAATCGACGGCGAGATGCAGTTTGACGCTGCCGTTGCTCCCGAAGTCGGTCAGCTGAAGTTCCCCGGCTCCAGGGTGGCTGGCTATGCCAATACCTTCATCTTCCCCTGCATCGAGGCCGGCAACATCGGCTATAAGATTGCCCAGCGCCTGGGCGGCTTTGAAGGCTACGGCCCCATCCTGCAGGGTCTGGCTGCTCCCATCAACGACCTGTCCCGTGGCTGCAATGCCGACGAGGTCTATAAGATGGCTATCATCACCGCCGCAATGGCCTAATTTATCAAAAGTTCATACGGAAAAGCCCATGACCTGTCAAAAGGCCATGGGTTTTTTCATAGCTCGCCGCCAATCACAGGGAGTGCCAACCTGACGACCCGAAACTCTAGCAATCGAGTGGTTCTTTGAATGGTTTTTGCTAAATGCTTCTGAGTTCTTGGCTTCCCCCGGGGGGAAGCTGGATTTTTTGTCAATCGGCACTTCGGAACCGATTGGCAAAAAAGACTGATGAGGGGCGGCGAGCGCTTAAAATCTCCACAGCAGTACGTTGAATGGTGAAAACCGAAACATATGCCATCCATCCAACTGCATTCATTGACCAACCTGTCGCCACCCCTCATCAGCCTCGCTACGCTCAGCAGCTTCCCCCCGG
>ERZ837910.801-NODE-801-length-47986-cov-5.765183_pt1 | contig 47986 bp, 32 predicted proteins | sample MGYA00519940_ERZ837910 | MGnify/ENA primary metagenome ERZ837910 (study PRJEB31850, sample SAMEA3708825) | human gut metagenome | biome: human gut; feature: human-associated habitat; material: faeces | place: China | collected 2014 ... | reverse complement strand
GAGAAAGTAAGATGGACACGGCGACACCCTCCTATGGGCCGCCGTGGGGTTACTGCATATCCAAATAGAAACGGCGGCTCTGAAAATTGAGCCGCCGTTTCATAGGCGCATAGAAATGTGTCTGCTGTACGACGGCTTTTTTTCTTTTGCCGTCGTGCGGCAGATTTTTACTGATACTTTTCCAAAAGCGCCGTTGCTTCTGCTTGTGTCATTGTTCCCGCTTCAACTTCTGCGTCAGTATAGTCTTTAAGGGCATTGAACAGTTCTTCCTGTGTATCAAATGGGCCTATACTCTTGTAAGTACTCCCATCAAATACGAAAGTTTGGTACTGCTCAGGTCGTGTGTTACTGGGCATAGAAAAGAACAGTTGATCGTCACTTGAAGAAGCTCTTTTTCCTACCATTTTGCCCTCTAAAATAGATGTGAGGATTTCATCGTAACACGCAAGTGCTTCCGCCGCTTCTGCTTCTGTCCATTCTCCGGCATCGACCAACTTCTGAATATTTTCCGTTTCGGTTTCAAGCCATGCGGAAAACTCATCGTAAGTGAAATATTCGGTTTCCTCGATGGGAGAATAGCTTTCCCATGTTTTCCCCTCGTCTACGCTCTGCTGAATATCCGCTCCGCTTTGCCTGAAAAGTACGGAGGACACCGGGGACTGCGTTTCGATAAGTGCTTGGGTATCTGCCTCGGCATGGCCTTCATTAGCGAAAGCAGAGACACCACCGACGCATAAAGAAAAGCATAGCAGAACAATAATTCCAATTTTTTTCGCCATAGATTTTACCTCCTTCATTTTAGTAGTTGGCGTTTAGCCTCCTTTCGCAGACATAGTACATCTTCTATGTTGGATGATTATAAAATCAATGTTGTGCCAGTGTTGAACAAAAGAAATCTCTGCTTTTCCTGCGGAACTCGAAAAGCAGAGACTTCTTTCAAAACTGTATTGTAAAACTCATGCCTCTATCGTTTGGCATGGGAACAAACTGATATTTCAAGCGCAATTTATCCAAGATCGTCTGGACAATGTATAGACCAAGCCCATTTCCCCCGGTTGCTTGGCTATGGGCTAAATCTGGACGATAAAATGGCTCAAATATGTGTTGTAGCTGTTCGGGTGGTAATACGCTACATTCGTTAGAAACTGATAGCTTATTTTTATCAAATACAACCAATATTGATTGTCCAGCCTCCGTATAGTTGACCGCATTTGAAAGGATATTCGATATTGCTTTTTTCAACTGGCTCTCTGGAAGATATACGAAAGCGTCACTTGAAAGCTCTATTTTGAACTTAACTCCCTTGGCTTCTGCAATTAAGCGATACGGTTCACACAACTCTGTAAGGAGGGCTCTCAATGAAAAATTGCTGCATGGCTCATTATTACCTTGTGTTTGCAAGCGTGAAGCATTAAGTATATCTCTAATCATATCCCCAAGCTGTTCAGTAATTTCTTTGCACTTGGGCAAATAGGTTTCATAATCACGGTATTCCCCAATGCCTAAAATCATATTTTCCAATGTCGCATTTAGCTCTGTAACAGGTGTTTTTAATTCATGGGACGCTGTTCGGAGAAAATCAATTTTCTCTTTTTCCGCAAGACTAACTTTTTCCTTTTCCAACTCCAGATTGCGGATAGTCAAAAGCAAGGATTGATATAAATTGTTAATATCAGTAGCTAAAGCGCCAATTTCATCCGTTGACAATACAGCCGCTTTTGCGTCTGGCTCCAATTTCGACATTTGATTTGCGGATTTGGAGAGCGATAATATCGGAGTGGTTATGCCTCTTGAAAAAAAGTATGAAAACAATGCCGATATAGTGGCGCAGCAGAATATAGAAATCGGAAATGTTTTCAACATAGTTTGAGTAATGAGCCGGGGCATATCTACTTCTGACAGAGCACTTACCCCTGCATTTGTTACTACCATATTCGTAACAAGTACATTTTGGGATGGCGCAATTAGGAAAATCAGCAAGTGCGCTATAATTGAAATCAAAAGCATCATTGTAAATGTAAATAAGAATATCTTCGGAAATAACTTCATTTTCTTCATATTTCTTGCCCCATTTCAAATTTGTAACCTATTCCTTTGACCGTAGTAATGCAATCCAAACGGAGCTTTTTGCGAATATTACGAATATAGGCATCTATTGTGCGGTCGATCACATCACAATCGTATCCCCACACATCGTCCAAGATTTGATTGCGAGACAGGACTAAACCTTTATTGTCAATCAGCACTTTCAGGATTTCCAGTTCCTTTGGGGTAATGTCTATTTTACCGTTTTCATCACAGGCCGTATATCCAGAAAAGTCAACGGTAACATCTCCGAGCTTAATCATATTAACAGTAGGTTTACTCTGACTTCTACGGAGAAGCGCAGTAATCCGTTTACCTAAAATGAGCATGGAAAAGGGCTTTGTTATATAGTCATCTGCCATTTCGTCAAAACTGTTGGATTGTGTATATTCATCATCAAGTGCTGTGAGCATTATAACAGGAATGTTGCTGACTTTCCTAATTTCATGCAAAACAACGATACCCGACATTTCAGGAAGCATAATATCCAGTACAATTATATCGAGTTCTTCTCCACGGAATATTTTTAACGCTTCGCTCCCTGTAAAAGCAGAAAAAAGCGTATGTCCAGCTTCTTTCATATATTCGCATATCGCCTTGTTTGTACCTTGATTATCTTCAACAATCAAAATTTTCGCCATTAAGAACACCTCCCATATTTGAATAGAATACCAGCACTATGTTGTGCCAATATGAAGTTCCCAAGAAAAATTATATATTCTCCTTCGCACCTCCGCAAGGATGCGAATGGACAATAAAATACTACTAAAACATAAAATTATGTTTCGTTCTCATATGATATTTGCAATTCCATTTTGTATGAGATAAACTATTGATGTCATTCATTCCCATAATGAATGCACCTCCCTGTTACTTTAATTGTTGCAGTTGGCAGACCGCTCAATTATTGTAGCAGGTTTTTTCTTTATCGCCATAGGCTTTTTTGAACCTCTCGCCTAGCGAGTGGTTCAAAAAAGCCCATGACCTTATTGCAAGTGGTCATGGGCTTTTCATTTTATTTCAGTTCTACGCTGAGCACGTCGCCGGTTTTGTCGTTGATGGTAGCGGTAACCGTTCCGATTTCCGTCAGCGCTCCGGCTGCGGCAGCCTTTCCGGCCGGGGTCTTGGACATGGCGCGGATGGCCTCAATCTTCTGGGCGTTATCCGTGCAGCCGTCAATGTCATAGCCCTCCAATGCTTCCTCGTTCACGGTATAGCAGATGGCGGTGTAGTGCATTTCACTGCTGAGGAACTTCTTATTGGACTTGGTGACGATGGTAATCACCGTCTCCCCTTCCAGCCCGTCGGTATGCTCTGCCACAGCCTGTGCCACGGCGGTATTGGCGTTATAGCGGTCATCCCCCTGGGACTTGGTAATGAGGTTGGTGGTGCTGTAATAGTAGTTCAGGTAGCCAAATACGCAGCCACAGCCCACCGCAAACAGGATGGCCAGGACAGCAACCTGCTTTTTTGTGAACTTCAGGGCATCCTTTGCATCCACGCCGGTTTGGGTCAGTCCCATGCGGTTGGTGATTGGAATCATAATGCGCAGAAACAGGGTCAACGCCACAGACTCGATGGGGAACATAAACAGATTCTTGATGATGCTGGGCAGTGCCATGGCAAAGGTATACTGCTTGCCGCCCATATACAGGGCATAGTACCACATATAGATGGGTGTTTGGATCAGCATATTCACCACGATGCAGATGGTGAACCGGCTGAGCATAACCCGGACGGGGCCGACCTTGGCACGGTACAGGAACAGGGCAAAGATGACGCTGCCCGCTACCTCAGTCAGCACGAAGGGCACGAAGTAAACGCCCTCAGGATTTTGCAGGTAGCCCAAAATGTCCGTTGCCACCGCGCAGATGGCGGCAACCACGGGGCCAAAGACCATAGCGCCCAGGGCATTGACAATGAAGGCGGTGTTGATTTTCAGGCCGGGTGCAAGGGGGATGGCCACCAGCTTCATGGCAACCCGCAGGGCAATCATCAATGCGGCGAACACCAGAACGCGGGTGTCTTTCAGCTCACCGGCAGCGTCTTTCCAATAGGCCTTGGAAAAGGGATGGGGATAGAGTGTTTTGTTTTTTGTTTGGGACATGAATCATTCCTCCTTTTGATGTAGGAGCGTTCGGAATCGGATTGTGGGACTTACCCTGTGTATGCCAAAAAAGAAGCCCCAGGGGCACAGTACCCCCGGGGAGATAAAAACAGTATTCTGGCATACCCGATGAGCCAGCCAGGAATTACAACCCGTGCCGTTCGCCCAACCGAGTGTCGTTGCTACATAAAGGAGGAAACCCCTTTTATGGCGCAGCGGGTGCGGAAACGCTATCGCGGGCAATATGCCCTTCGTCTGCCATACAACTCCCCATTCCAGCAGCACTTCACGCAGGGTTTCCTACTCTGTTCAGCGGTAGTATACACCATGAGGAAGAAATTGTAAAGAGGGGAATCAATATTTTTTTATTTAATTCTGAAAATATCGATACAGTTCATTCTCCTGCGCCGCCCGAAGCTGACGCAATCGGGCGGTGCGTTGAATGGAAATCGCTAAAATCATCCCAGCGGCTATCCCACCAGGGATTCTGCCAGAATGCAGATTTTTTCGGCGGCATCTTTGGCAATCAGGCTGCGCTGCGCCTGGTACATATGCTGCAACAGCGCAGTATCCTCCGGCAGCTTCAGCAGATGCTCCAATGCCTCCCGGTTGAGCGTCACGGGGACGGCCATGCCGGTTTGGGTAAAAAATTGCAGATTGCGGCTCTCGCAGCCGGGGATTGGCGGCAGCAGCCCCAGGGGAACTTCTGCCACTGCCGCCTCGGTGGTGGAAAGGCCGCCGGGTTTGGTCAGGTACAGGTCACAGGCGCGCAGGTACAGCGCCATCTTGTCCGTGTTGCCCAGCAGTGTTGCCTCCGCTCCAAACCGCTTTTCCAGCTGACGGCGAACGGACGCATTGCTGCCGCAAATGGCAATCACATGAAAATCCGTCCCCCTTGTCAAATCCGTCAGCAGCTCCATGGTCTTTTCCAGGCTTCCCGCGCCGATGCTGCCGCCGGACACCAGCACATAGCGCTTCCCTTCCGCCAGCGCCAATTGGCGCTTTGCCTCCGCCTTGGGCACCGCTTCCCGGAACACGCGGCCAACCGGGATGCCGAAGGGATAAATCTTTTCCTCCGGGATGCCCCATCCCACGAACTCCGCCGTAAGCGCCGGAGCAGGAATGACATAGGCATCCAGCCGGCACTCCTCCGTGAAGGGGATGCAGGTGTAGTCCGTTGCCACGAAGATGGTCTTTGGAACGGCCGCCCCATGATTTTTCAGGTAGGTCAGCATCTCCCCCGGATAGACATGGGTAGTGATGACCGCATCGGCGGGGTGCTCCTGCAAATAGCCTTCCAGCGCCTCCGCCCCCTTGCCGTTGGCGAAGTACACCGGCGACCGCCAGGGCAGGCGGCGATAGGCATTGCCCAAGGCATACACAAAGCCGAAGCTCCGGGGGCTGCGCTGGGCGATGGAAATATAGGCATTGTCCACCAGCTGCGCCGCCTTTTCGCCGCATAGGTCGATGGGATTCATCATGGTGACATTGTGCCCCCGCTGCCGGGCCTCCGCCTCCACTGCGTGGGCTGCCGCGTTATGGCCGCCGCCGGTTCCGCAGGATAATACAAGAATATTCATCAGAGAATCTCCTTTCCCGCCAGCAGCACCTGGGTATGCTCCCGAGGCTCCCGGCTCAGGTGCAGCCGCAAAAATACAACGCCGGAAATCAGCGCAAAGCCCAGCACCACGCCGTCCGGCTGGTGGGTAAAGGCTTCCAGCAGCACCGTCACGAAATATGTAATGGCCGTCCGCTGGAAATGCGGAGTAATTTTGACTACGACGGAGAAAAAGACGAATGCACCCGCAAACAGCAGCACCGGCGACCACAGGGGAACCAACCCCAGCAGGCTGCCAAAGCTCACCGCAATCCCCTTACCGCCCCGCAGACCATAGAAGCAGGAGAAAGCGTGACCCAGCACGGGAGCCAACAGCACCAGCGCCAGTGTAACCGGGGTGATGTTCTCGCCGCTGTGCAGAAACAGCCATACCGGCAGGAAGCCCTTGAGCATATCCCCCGCCAGGGTCAGCACCCCGCAGGCAAAACCGCCATAGGCAAAGGCATTGGCTGTGCCGGGGTTTTCATCCTTACTTTGCCGGTATTCATCGGCCTTGCCGAACAGCTGCAAAAACACCCGTGCATACAGCACACTGCCGGACAGATAACCGGCGATAACATACATGAGATACCGATTCATACATTCTCTCCTTTCGGCAGACGCACGGTGAAAATCACCGCGCCGCCCATACTCTCTGCCTTGACCGTTCCCCCGTGAAGCTCCACCACCCGCTTGACGATGGCAAGCCCCACGCCGTTGCCGGCGGAAAAATGGGAATGGTCAGCCTGATAAAACTTCTGGAACACCCGCTCCAAATCCGCCTGGGGAATTTCTCCGCTGTTGGCCACCTGCACTTCGATGGCGGTGTCCATTTCCGCAATGCGCACCTGCAAGGGGCCGTACTCCGGGGAATATTTCACCGCATTGTGAACCAGGTTAATCCAGACCTCCTGCATCATCTCCTCGTTGGCGGTGATGCTGACCTCCGGGAAATCCAGCTCCAGCTCCAGGTGCTTGGCGCTCCACTGGTCTTGCAGCAGCAGCACCGCGCTGCGAATCTGCTCAGAAAGGTTGTAGCGGCTGACACCGGTGAGGATGCTCTGGTTCTCCACCTTGGTCAATTTCAGCACATTGGTTGCCATGTTGCTCAGGCGCTGTGATTCCTCCACAATGGCATCGATGTATTCCCTGCGCTGCGCTTCCTCCAAATCCGCCCGCTGCAAAAGCTTTGCAAACCCGGCGATGGACACAATGGGTGTTTTGAACTCATGGGAAAAATTATTGATGAAATCCTGCCGCAGCATCTCGGTATTGCCCAGCTCCTCGGCCATTTTGTTGAAGCTCTCCTCCACCTGCAAAAAGGCGGGAATCATGTCAATGGTTTTGCTGAAATGCACCCTGGCCTGGAAATCTCCGGCGGCCAGCCGGTTCATCTGGTCAATGAGCCAGTTGATGGGCTTGAGGGGAATGCGCACCACCAGGGCAGATAGCCCGGTACCCACAATCAAACTGAGCACCGCCGTCAGAATCAAAATCTGCAAGGTATTGGGCAGGCTCAGAGCGGAAAAGGGAGCGCTGTCGTGCAGGGCAAAGGCGGACAAGTACACAACTCCCACCGTCAGCAGCAAAGAAACCACCAGAATGCTGAAGGTAAACAGGGCAAACACCAGGGCGAGAGAACGATGGCGCTGCTTCTTTTTCTTGGCTGTCATTCCTTTTTCACCGCCTTATAGCCCAGACCCCGGACGGATTCTACGGAGAACTCATCCCAGCCCTCAAACCGCTTGCGCAGCCGTCCCACATGGACGGTAACGGTCTCCCAGCCGGTTTCGCAGTCCATGCCCCAGATTTCATCCATGAGCTGAATGCGGGTAAATATCTTGCCGGGGTAGGACAGCAGCTTATACAGCAGCAGAAACTCCTTTTGGGGCAGCTCCTGGGTCTGGCCGGGACGGGAGACGGTGAAGGAATCGTAGTCCAGCACCACATTCCCAATGACAATGCGCCGGTCATTGGCGATTTTGGCGCGGCGCAGCAGCGCCTTGATGCGAAGCAGCATCTCCTCCTCGTCCACAGGCTTGGTAATGTAATCGTCCGTTCCCACCAGGAAGCCCTTATGCTTGTCTGTTGGCAGCTGCTTGGCGGACACCATCAAAATGGGCAGATTGCTGTTGCCTGCCCGGATGGTTTCGGTAAAGGCATAGCCGTCCATTCGCGGCATCATTACGTCCAGCACCACCAAATCGATATGTTCTTTTTCCAGAATGTCCAGGGCATCTTGGCCATCCACGGCAACGGTAACGTGGTAGCCCGCGCCCTCCAAGATTGCCTTCATCAACAGCCGCGTATTTTTATCATCATCCGCAACCAGAATGTTGACCATACTGTTCACCTCATTCTTCTCCGTATACAATAATACAATATCCCTATTTTCGTCAAGTATACACTGCCAAAATAAACCGAAACAAAACAGGCAGAGCCGCTTGCCAATGACGCTGCGGACATGGTACGAATCCATCGGTTCCCTAACCCGCCCGGTGACGAGACCGCTCAAAACCGGTTTGTACACGCCCACCGCAGGGGTCGACTGGCAGTCGCCCCCTACAGATGCCCTTGCAGCGAACCATTGTTTGGCGGCAATACCGCCCGCTTTCTTGACAAACGAGCGAAATTGGCGTATCATATTTTTGTCAAAGCCAGAGTGCCCTCTGCGCCGGTCGGGCGTTGGGGGAGAATAGACAATCCGGTGCAACTCCGGAACGGTACCGCCACTGTAAGTGCAGAGGTCGGGAGCGAGACGAAAGTCGGCCATTGGGGCTACCCCCGAGAAGGCGCTCTCCGCCGCGGATGCACAAGTCAGGAGACCTGCTCCGGTTTGCCGCCTTTTCCCGGAAATTGGAAAATGCGGTATTTTTGCCTGCGGAAATACGGCTGCGGCAGTCCCATTGTTGGGCTGCCGCTTTTTTATTTGGAGGAATTATGGCAACACCCCGTTTTATGCTGGCCGGGCAAAGCAGCGGCTGCGGAAAAACCACCGTCACCTGTGCCGTTCTGCAAGCCCTGGTGAACCGCGGCCTGCAAGTGGGCGCATTCAAATGCGGCCCGGACTACATCGACCCCATGTTTCACAGCCGGGTTATTGGTGCAAAAGCCCGGAACCTGGATCTGCATTTTTTCAGCGAAAACACGCTGCGCTGTCTGCTGGCACAAAACGCCGCTGACCGGGATGTGAGCGTGATTGAGGGGGTCATGGGCTACTACGACGGTGCCGGTCTGACCAGTGAAAAAGCCAGCTCCTATGAAGTCGCCCAGGTCAGCCGCACCCCAGTGGTGCTGGTGGTCAATGCCCGAGGCGCTGCTCTGTCCCTGCTTCCGGTGATTCAGGGCTTTCTGCATTTCCGCGCGTCTTCCGGTATCCGGGGCGTGATTCTCAACCAGTGTACCGCCATGACCTATGGGGCGCTGAAGCCCTGCATTGAGGCTCAGTGCGGCATCCGATGCTATGGCTTTCTCCCCCGGGTAGCCGAGGCGGAGGTGGGCAGCCGCCATCTGGGGCTTATCACTGCGGACGAGGTGGCCGATTTGCAGGAGAAAATGCAAAAATTGGCCGCTCAGGCGGAAAAATCCATTGATTTGGACGGGCTGCTTGCCCTGAGCCAAGAAGCACCCCCGCTGGATTACGAACCCATCGTTATTTCTGCGAAAGACCCCATCCGGGTGGCGGTGGCGCGGGACAACGCCTTCTGCTTTTACTATGAGGACAGCCTGGATGCCCTGCGGCAAATGGGGGCAGAGCTGGTAGAATTCAGCCCCCTGCGCGACTGTGCCCTGCCAAAGCATATCCACGGGCTTTACCTGGGGGGCGGCTATCCCGAGCTGTACGCAGCAGGGCTGGCCGCAAACAAAACAATGCTGCACGATATCCGGGCAGCGCTGGAAAGCAGACTGCCCTGCATTGCGGAGTGCGGCGGCTTTATGTACCTGACGGAGAAAATCGGAGAAGAAAAAATGGTTGGCTTCCTGCCGGGGCAATGCTTTGACACCGGCAAGCTCACCCGCTTTGGCTATGTGACCCTGACAGCCACCAAGGATAATCTTCTGTGTGATGCCGGGAGCAGCATCTCCGCCCACGAATTTCACCACTGGGACTGCACCAGCCCCGGCGCAGACTTCACCGCCGCAAAATCCGCCGGCAAACAGTGGCCGTGCATCGTTGCCACGGATAGCCTGTACGCCGGTTACCCTCATTTCCATTTTTATTCCAATCTCCACTTTTTAGAGCATTTTTATGGGAAATGCGCGGATTTCGGTAAATCCCTGTAGGGGTCGACTAGCAGTCGACCCGTCGGCGGCTCTGCCGCCGCAGTTGTAGGGGCGGATAGAATCCGCCCGCAGCACAAAGTGCCCCTTCGGGGTACTTGTGTGCCGGGTCGACTGCTCGTCGCCCCCTACAGAACGCACGGGTGAGGCTTGCACCATTTAACACACCGCGCGGTTCCGTCACCTTCGGGCGGATACTATCCGCCCCTACAGGGCGTATGCAAAATATAAACAGGGCACGCTGTTCATTTTCAGCGTGCCCTGTTTACATTATTCGGTGGGGTTATTGTCCTGAGGTTCTTCCGGCGCTATCGGTGTTTCAACGGTCTCCGGCTTTACCGGAACATCGTTGCTTCCTTCCGGTTCCAGTGATTCCAGCACGAAGGGGTCGCCCTGCTCCACCGGCAGGGTTTCATGGGGGATAAAGGGTGGCATTTCGTTTTCGGGATGAGCCAGCTCCTCCGGCTGTTCCGGGAGTTTCACTTTCTCCGGCGCTGCGCTCTTTTTCCGGGGACGAAGGGACAGCAGTGCCAGCAGCAGGAAAATGCCGAAGCTGACACCGGAAATGATGGCAGCTGCCCGGAAAGCCTCGTTGCGGTAGACAAAGCGAACGGTGTGTGTGCCTTGGGTCAGATTCAGGCCAATCATGCAGTCGCCCACCAACACGGTTTCCTGAGGAACGCCGTCTACCTCGGCCACCCAGTTTCCGTTTTGGGGAATGGAGGTGTACAGCAGACCGTCCCGGTTGCAGCTGATGGTTCCCTCCACCAGTGTTCCCGTAAAGGTGGTCAGGTTCAGCGGGCAGCTGCCCAGAATCTGATAGCCCAGGCGGAACAGGTCATTGTCCATCAGTGCCATATTGACGGTGGCCGTGCCGCTTTCCCCCGCCTTGCACAGAATGCGGATGTCAATCACATCGCCCTCTTTTACATCGGCAATGGCCAGCATCTGGGGCAGGCTGATGTCCTCCCGGTACAGCTCCACGCCGTTGACGGCCACATAGAAACTGTTGCGCTTGGGCAAATCCAGCCGGACACAGGCAAAGCCATCCCGGTCGGCTACATACGAATAGATGATGTTGCCGCCGGAGGGAGCATCGCTGTAGCGGCAGAAGCCGTTGCTGCTCTGCTCGGTGACCTCAATGCCGCTGCCGTAGATGTCCCGGTAGTTGTTGGAAATTTCATGCCACACATCCTCTGTAACACCCGTTGCCGCCCGGAACAGCTCATTTTGGAAGCCAAAGGAATTGTCACCGGAGAGAAAATCCACCTGTGCCAGCTGGCTTTCTGCCAGGAAGCCCAAGGGGAGGTAGGCGGTGTTGCGGTACAGATATACCTGGCCGTAGTGGTGAACCTCCTCAAAGACGGAGCTGTTCCGGTCTCGCCCCTCCCGCTCAATCATGTATTTCAGATTCATGAACAGGTTTGCTACCGGTGAGCTTTCTTCAAAGCAATAGCGGTTATAGGTGTTTTTTGCTCCATAGCCCAGCGCCTTCATAAACTCGGTGATGTGGACATTGGCGGAGCTGGTGAAGGCGGAAATACCGCTGTAGCCGTTCAGCGCACCATCGTTGAGGGTCTGGGAGTGAGCGGTTTCCGCCCGGTAGAACAGGGTGTCCTGCTCCCGCTCCTGCATATAGCGAATCATGGAGGCAGCATATTCCGTCCCCCTGGGGTAGTCGGTGACGTTGGTGCCGGGGAAATAATAACCAAAGGCGCACAGAGTTGCTGCCAGCTCCAATGCAAGCACGCTGCACAGGCAGCGCTTGGCAACCTTATAGTGCCTGCGGGTGGCGCGACGCACGCGCAGGGTTTCCTCCGGGGTGTCTTCCTTCTGTTTCGGTTTCAGGGAGCCGAACAGCAGGATGACAAAGAACAGGGTAAAGAAAAATGCGTTATAGATGATATACAGATGCACTTCCCGCACGGTGCCGAACAGGCTGATGCTTTGGGTTTTCAGAATATCGTTGTTGCAGCACAGCACCGCCGCCGTCAGCAGCCCCGCGGCCACCACCTGCAAGGGGTCAAATTTCCGGCGCAGTGTCCAGGCGCGGTAAGCCACCACCAACAGCACAAAGCTATAGAGAAAGCTGAACCGGTAGGGAATCATGTTGGGGAAATGGAAGCCATGCCAGATATAGTCTAACTGCCGGATGATGAAGCTGACATTGAAAAATACCAGCAGGAACAGGGCGCAGAGCTTTTCCTTCCACTTCACGTCCCAGGACAGCAGGAACAGGAAGCCCAGCAAAATGGTGCCCACACCGCAGTAGAGGTTGGGCAGCCCCTCTTTGAAGGTGGGGGTGATACCGCCGCCCATGTTGCCTGCCACCTGACGCATGGCATCCAGCAGCCCCCGGAAATCCTGTGTGGAGGCAATATTCAGCCGGAAGCCGGTGGGGAACTGATTGACGCTGGATTGGGTGGTTTGCAGTGCGGCCAGAGCGGTAACGGTGAGAATTGCCGTCATGCCCAGCGCCAGCAGGGAGTATAGCCCGATGCGCACCAAATCCCCGAAGAAGCCACGGATGCCCTTGGGACAGCAGATTTCGTAGCAGAAGAAGCTGAGGAAAACAAAGAAGCATAGAAACAGGCCGATATAGTAGTTTGCAATGACCCCCAATGCCAGGGTCAGGGTGTAGAGTATGAACTTTTTCTCCTGCAGCAGCTGCACCATGCCCAGCATGATGAGAGGCAGCAGGGCAAAGCTGTCCATCCACATCACATTCCACTGATAGCCCAGCGCCCAGGCACACAGGGCGTAGAAGCTGCCGAACAGGGCAATGGAAATGTCCTCCCGCTGGAAAATCCGCCGCAGGAAAATGCTGAAAAACAGCCCTGCCAGCCCCAGCCGGATGGGCACCAGCATACAATAGAAATTGAGTACCTGACTGTCCGGCACCAGCACACTCAGCAGGTTCAGGGGACTGCCCAGGTAGTAGGCAATCAGCCCCAGATAGTCCACACCCATGCCCACGTCCCAGCTGTACAGCAGGCTGCTTCCACTGCGCAGCGCCCGGCGGAAGGCCACGAAGAAGGGATAGTACTGGTGATAGTTATCCGAATACAGCATGGCGGAGGTGCCGAAGGGATGATAGCCGCACACCAGCATCACCAGCAGCATTCCGCAGAACGGTATCAGAAAGGCCAGCAGGTGATTGCGCCAGCTGCCTTGCAGACGGGTCTTTTGTGTTAAATCCATTTGGGTTCCTCCCAGTGATATTCGCCCCCAGGGAGCGTATGATAGGGTCGCTTCCCGTTATTTTACCATGTTTTCCTCCAGGGGTAAAGGGGTTTCCTGGCTTCAAAGTTGAAGAAATCATTAAGGAAGCGCCCACGGCACTGGCAAGCCGTGGGCGCAAGACCGTTTTTTCAGATAATCAGGCAAATCAGTCCGTTGGCACCCTCGTTGACAATCCGGGTCAGCGTACCCCGGAATTTGCCCCGGACATCCTCCGGCATCCGGGTGAGCTTGGCGTTTAGCCCGTCTTGGATAAGGTCGTATACGGACTTGCCGAAAATATTGCTTTGCCACAAATTGTCCGGGTTTTCGTCCTTGAGATAGTCAATAAGCTGCTGGCTCTGCTTCTCGTCCCCCACCATGGGGCTGATTTCCGTGTCAATGTCCACGCGCATCATGTGGATGGAGGGTGCGCCGGCCTTCAGCCGTACCCCATAGGAGCCGCCCCGTTTGAGGATTTCCGGCTTTTCCAGCTTCATTTCCTCCGCTGTGGGCATCACCACGCCATAGCCGGTGGCCTTGACGGAGGCGAGAGCCGCGGAAATTTTATCGTACTCCCGCCGGATTTCCGACAGCTCGGACAGCAGGTTTATCAGTGCAGCATCATTCTGGATGGGGATGCCTGCCCGGCTGCTGAGAATCTCATAAAACAGTGCCTCTGGCAAAATGATGGTGCAGCTGACCACGCCGCTGCCGAAATCCACGCTGCGCAGACTGTAGTCCTGCACCAGCTCCAAAGCTGCCAGGGGTGATAGTGCCTGCTCGGCCTGCCCCAAGTCGCTGATTTCTCCCGCTCGCTGGAGGAGGCTCTGGTACAGCGCTGTTTTCACCGGGTGTTCCGCTTCCAGAGCATCCAGCCACCGGGGCAGGAACACCCGCAGCTCCGTCATGGGGAAGGCGGCCAGCACCGCCTGGAAAAGTCCGGCGATGCCGGGTTTGTCCAAACTCTGACAATCGGCAACATATGGCCGGAGTCCGTACTCCTTTGCAATATACCGCTCCACCGCTTTTGCCAGTTCGCCCCCCGGCTCCCGGCTGTTCACCACCACCAAAAAGGGCTTGCCCGTGGCCTTCATGTCCAGAATGGCTCGACGCTCTGCCGGAACATAACTGGCGCGGGGAATGTCCGCAATGCTGCCATCGGTGGTGAGCACCAGGCCGATGGAGCAGTGCTCCTCCATCACCTTTTTGGTGCCCAGCTCTGCCGCCTGGGTCATGGGAATTTCCTGGTCATACCAGGGAGTTGTCACCATGCGGGGAACACCGTTTTCTTCCGCCCCCACCGCGCCGTCTACCATGTAGCCAACGCTGTCAATCATCCGCACCCGCAGGCGGGATGTACCGTCCGGGGAGATTTCCACCGCCTCCTCCGGCACAAATTTCGGCTCGGTGGTCATAATGGTTTTGCCGGAACCACTCTGGGGCAGCTCATCCCGGGCGCGCTCCCGGCGATACGGCTCCTCAATGGCAGGAATCACCAATTCCTCCATGATTCGCTTGACCAGGGTCGATTTTCCGGTGCGCACCGGCCCAACTACACCAATATAGATATTGCCGCCGGTTCTTGCGGCAATTTCCGAATAGATTTCCTCCATCAAGAGCCTCCTGTCCGGCAGGAGTAGGCTCCTGCCATGGTTTAGTTCAGAATATGCCTAGAACGGGACGGCTAGAACCGGCGATTCACGGATAGATGATAACTTGATTGTGTTGGAATGTGCAAAGAAAATGTTGAATTTTATAAAAATTGGATTTTTTCATTGACAACATCCATTGGCTGATGTATAGTTGGCTCAGACATATGTAAAATGATTCCGCCATTTCCGAAAGGAGCATTTCTATGGTTACGATTCAGGAACTCTATGACCTTGACCACACCCAGGCAAAAAGTTATCTTTCCCAGTTTACCTATCCCTGGGAAGCGCTGAAGGGCATCAAAGAGTTTATTGTGCAGCTGGGCAGCACCTTGGGGGATGACTACCAAGAGGTCAGTCCCCAGGTTTGGGTACATCGGACGGCAACGGTGGCACCCACTGCCTATCTGGGTGCGCCCTGCATCATCGGCGCAGGTACCGAGGTGCGCCACTGTGCCTTTATCCGGGGCAGCGCCCTGGTGGGAGAGAACTGCGTGGTAGGCAACTCTGTGGAGCTGAAAAACGTCATCCTTTTTGATAATGTCCAGACTCCTCACTATAATTATGTGGGCGACAGCATTCTGGGCTATAAATCCCACATGGGGGCGGGCAGCGTGACCTCCAATGTGAAGTCGGATAAGACTCTGGTGGTGGTGAAGGACGGCCAGGAGCAGATGCCCACAGGACTGAAGAAGTTCGGTGCCATGCTGGGCGATTTCGTCGAGGTGGGCTGCAACAGCGTGCTGAATCCCGGCACGGTGATTGGGCGGCACAGCAATGTCTATCCCACCTCCTGCGTCCGGGGCGTGGTCCCTGCCAACCATATTTGGAAGAACGGCGGCACGATTGTTGCCAAGCACCAGTAAAGGAGAAACTTATGGGTAAATATTTTGGAACGGACGGCTTCCGCGGAGAGGCCAACTGCAATCTGACCGCAGACCATGCTTTTAAGGTTGGTCGTTTCCTGGGCTGGTACTATTGCCAGCTGAAGCATCGTGCCGGTTCTGACCAGCCCGCCCGCATTGTCATCGGCAAGGATACCCGCCGCTCCAGCTATATGTTTGAGTATAGCCTGGTGGGCGGCCTGGTGGCATCCGGTGCCGATGCCTACCTGCTCCACGTTACCACCACCCCCTCGGTGGCTTATGTGGCACGCACCGATAATTTTGACTGCGGCATTATGATCTCCGCCAGCCACAATCCCTATTATGACAACGGCATCAAGCTGATTAACGGCTCCGGCGAGAAGATGGATGAATCCGTGATTCGCCTGGTGGAAGCCTATCTGGATGGGGATTTGTTTGCCTTCGACCGTCACTGGGAGGAGCTGCCCCTGGCAAAGCGGGATCAGATTGGGCGCACTGTGGACTATGTGGCAGGCCGTAACCGCTATGTGGGCTACCTCATCAGCCTGGGAATGTACTCCTTCAAGGGCAAGCGGGTTGGCTTGGACTGCGCCAACGGCAGTTCCTGGAACATTGCAAAGAATGTGTTTGATGCCCTGGGTGCCAAGACCTATGTGATTAACGCAGAACCGGACGGCTATAACATCAACAAGAATGCCGGCTCCACCCATATAGAGGGGCTGCAAAAGCTGGTGGTGGACAATGGCCTGGATGTGGGCTTTGCCTTTGACGGCGATGCCGACCGCTGCCTGTGCGTGGACGACAAGGGCAATGTGGTCACCGGCGACCATATCCTGTATGTCTGCGGCAAGTATATGAAGGAAAAGGGAATGCTCCCCGGCAACACCGTGGTTACCACCATTATGAGCAATTTCGGCCTGTATAAGGCTTTTGACGAGCTTGGCATTGAATATGCCAAGACCAAGGTGGGCGACAAATATGTGTATGAGCACATGATGCTCAACAACAACCGTCTGGGCGGCGAGCAGAGCGGACACATCATCTTCTCCAAGCACGCCTCCACCGGTGACGGCATCCTCACCAGCCTGATGGTGATGGAAGTGATGATGGAGAAGAAGCAGAGCCTCAGCGAGCTGTGCAAGGGCTTCACCTTCTATCCCCAGGTGCTCAAGAACATCCGGGTTGCCAACAAGGCCAATGCCCAGGAGGACGAGGATGTGCAGGCGGCGGTGGCTGATGTTGCCGCCAAGTTGGGTGACAGCGGCCGTATCCTGGTGCGGGAGTCCGGCACGGAACCCGTCATCCGGGTGATGGTGGAAGCCGAGAACCACGACATCTGTGAGAAGTATGTGGACGAAGTGATTGAGGTCATTAAGCGGAAGGGTCATGCAGTCTGATACATTGTATCCGATTTATCAGCAAAACTCCAAAATTTGATGTCATAAATGAGAAAAACGCCCCTGCTGCACTCTTTGGTATGCAGCCGGGGCGTTTCCAATCATCCAAACGGATATTCCGAAAAGAGCCTCATGGTCAGGGCCTGGCGAGGATAGGAATGAATGGTTTCCTGTGCCTCCTCCGTTCGCACGGTTCTCCCTTCCTGACCGGCTTGGACGCGCCCCCAATACAGGGTATAGGGATCCCGGACAATTTTTTCTATGAATTCCGGGGCATCGGCACCGCAGCGATACCAGGCGTAGAACCTGCCGGAATTGTCGCTTTCCTCGCATTGCTCCAAAATGTTGCCCTGGCAAAGATAGGAAATGTCAGAAGCATACAGCGTCCGGGTGCCGTCCCGAATGGTGAAAATTTGCATCCGGGAGCACCCCGGCTGTGTGGTAATCAGCTCCGCAATGCCATCGCCGTTTATGTCCAAAAGGGCATAGCGGTAGCCTGCTGCATCATCGTACCGGTTCAAAATATCTGCAATGTATGCCCCATAGGGATCCGAAGCAGAAATGAAGCCATCGGTCTGACCGAATTTTACCAGCGGCAGCCAGCAAAGCACCTGCTGGGGGTGGGCATCGAGAATGCTTTTGGCGTATTCCTGGGAGATGGGCTGAATGTTTTCCGTGCCGCCGTCCAGGCTTTGGTACCATTGGCCTGTTTGCGTATCATGGCAAAGTCCTGTCAGGAATGTGGCACCTTCTGCCTCTGCCTGGAAGAAATTGTACTGATAGATGGGGGAAATATCACTCAGCTCTGCATATACCTCAAAAACATTGCCATCACACAGGGCAAATGTACCTCCAAACATCATGGAAGACGGCTGCGTTTCAAAGTATCGGTAGGAGGTGCCATCCTTCATGGACAGAATCTTTGCACCCTTGGTAATCAATTCCTGAATGCCGTCTCCATTCAAATCATACAGAAGATAGGACAGCATCTCCGGGCGATGGGTGCTTTTTAAGAGATACGCCACAAATTCCTCATATCCGGCGGTATACATGGCTTCTCGCTGGGCTGCGCTTTCCCTGCGGGCAGCTTCCCGGCGGGCGTTGTATTCCGCAAGCGCTTCTGCCTGATACTGTTCCACTTCTTTCATGGTGGCTGGCGTTGGCTGGATGGACAGGTCAAATTGCTCTGCCAGCTGCTGTAAGGCTTCCTGGGTCATGGGAATTTTCTTTCCGTTTTCCAAAATCTCAGGGATGATGCGGATTGAGACGAAGGCATTGGGCAAATCTGCATAGATGCGGGCATCCTCTGCTCCCAGCACCAATAGAACTGTTTTTCCGTCCTGCCGGGTGTAGTCCCACTGCGTATAGCTTTGGGATTCCTGCATGGAACCGGTGGTGGGGTCAAAATAGTCCTTTCGGGAATAGTGGAAATGGATGCCGCCGTCTTCCCACTGCCAGGCTCCAAAATCCCCGGTGAGCCGCATATGCAGACTGAAGGTTCCTTCCAAATGAAAATGGCCGTCCCCGTATTCCACTTGAACATGGGGGGTGTCCTGCACCAAACTGTCCACGCCAAGGGCGCGAAACAGGACGCTGTTTTCATATTCATTGAAGGGAATATCGCCGGAGAGCAGCTTCAAATGATATTTTTCTGCAATCTCGTCCAGCTTGTTCACCATCTCCCGGCTGTAGCAGCCGTAGGTGCGGGCCTGGTCTTCCGGGATGTCCCAGGGCGTACCGGATTTGGCAGCCAAATCCGCTTCCAGCGCAATGGTTCCGTCCCGGTCATAGGTATTTGTAAAGGCCACCCATTCAGCCAGTGCCTCCATGTTGCTCCCCTGTACGGAAAGCATGGTGACTGGCTCCCGGGACTCCACAGGAATGACCTCGCCATTTTCGTCATAGGCAGCAGGAACATAAAAGCGATATTCCCCCACTTTCAAATCCTGTAGCCGCAGGACATACACCACCGCACAGCCCACCAGCAGCAGCGTCAGGACAATCAGGGCGGCGATGAGGAAGAAGCGCTTTCGCGTTTTGGGGTGGGGAAAGGGAATATCGCCTTGCAGCGCCTCTGCATCGGAAAGATTTTCGGCACTGATATGGTTCAATGCACAAAACAATTCTAAATTCGTCATTCCAGCCCCTCCTTTTGCAGACTTGCGGCAAGCTTTTTGCGTGTTCGATGGAGCATGGATTTGATTTTTCCCAGGGAGAATCCCGTTTTCCGGGCGATTTCCTCCATGGAATTGACATACCAGTACCGACAGAGAAAGACGGTACGCTCGTCTACGGATAAGGATGCCAGAAAGCGGTTCAGGCTGACAACAATCTCCCGCTGAATCATTTGCTCCTCAATCCCGGGCTGACCGGAAACGCATTCGGTGAGTTCCTCCAGTGCAAGGGCAACTTCGCCGCTGCCCCGCTTCTGGGCGCTGCGCTTGCGCCAGCGGTCAATGGAAATGTTCCTTGTGAGCTTGCCAAGGTAGGTGGACAGCCGTGCTGGTTTCCGGGGTGGGATGCTGTTCCATGCGGACAGGTAGGTATCATTCACGCTTTCTTCGGAATCCTGCCGACTATCAAGAATGCTGTAAGCAATTCTGTAGCAATAGCGGCCGTATTTGCGGTCTGTTTCTTGGATGGCTGCCTCTGCTCTGGAAAAGTACAGAGCCAGAATCTGGGAATCATCCACGGGGAATCAATCCTTTCTGTGTAGGTGGTTACATTTGTATACACGAAGAATGGGGCGGAAAGTTTCACGGGGAGAGGCATTTTTACAGAAATTATTTTATCATCGAAAGAGGACTTCTTCAAGCGTGGTGACCGGTGGAAAAATACGGTGCAATCGAATTTGACAGACAGTGTTTGTCAAATTGAGCCGATCTACTGATTGCGGGATAATCCAAAAGAGCGAACTGATTTTGCGTCAGTTCGCTCTTTTGCGCGCTGGGGGTTAATCGTCTATTTGGATATTTGCTGCGGGCAGCTCTGTTCCGTCGGCCAGGAGAATATGGTCCAGTTGGCTCAGGACGATGGGCGACTGCGCCAGAAGCTTATCCCGGTCATCCAGGAGGAGAATGCGGCTTCCGTCCTTCATTACGGCGTAAATTTGACTGCTGCTGTCCGGGAAGATGGACGCGCCGTTTGTGTCCGGGGGCAGGTCAAAGACCACGCTTGCGCCGAAGGGGGTTACTCGGAAGGAGCGCAGGGGGATTGCCTCCTGCTTTGCGATTGCCGTTGACTGTTCGGCATCGGCATAATAGAAGACCCGGGCCTGCACGGTGGTGGGCTGGCTGATAAGCTCCGCAAACTGGTTGTCCGCGTCCAGGGTCACCTCAAAATCCCATTCTTCGTCCGTAAGAACATCGGTGCAGAACAGCCCTGCCAGTGCCTCTCCATCAACGAAGTATTCCTGACCAGCGTACTGCGCGTCAATGGATTCCCCAACAGCGGTATCGGTATAGTCCAGGCAGACCCCCATAAAGCGGATGCGGAAAGAGATGTCCTTGCCAAAGGGCTGCGCTAAGCCCATGGGCCTTTCCGGGTAGAGCCTGTTGCAGCGGATGCTCATGCAGTAAAGCACGGTGTTGGGCTGCCCGTCGTTGTCGGGGAGCCAGGCTCCGCCGTCCAGGGACATATAATTCTGCTCCTGGCTGATGCTCCCGATGGAGGCAATGACCATGGAATAGGCGGCCTTTTTTCCGTGGCTGTAATTTCCGGGAGTGAGGTGTTTTGCCTGCACAGTGGGCGGATTCAAGTATTGCTCCAGGTCGGTGCCGTTGGGGGCGGTGACCTGGAAAACCAGATAGCCTACGGTGCCGTCCGAAATGGTGGATTTCAATTCGATGTTCCATCCAAGGCTTCCCTGGGACTGTCCCACCGGCTGCTCATTGCTTTCAAGGTACTGAATTTGCTGGTTGGACAGGGGTGCGTCACTTCGCACGGAGAAGACCCGCTGGAACCACCCGCTGGAATAGGCTACCGCACAGCCCACCAGCAGCAGCGTCAGGGCAATCAGGGCGGCGATGAGCCACAGTTTCCGTTTGGGCAGGCGCTTCGGCTTCTGCTGCCGGAACGCTTCGGCGGAAGCAACATAGCTGTCCTGCACGTTGTTCAGACCGTAAATCAAATCCATGGCGTTCATACATATCCCTCCTCGGTAAGCACCCGGCGCAGCTTGCCCCGGGTTCTGTGGAGCATGGAAGCGACCTTGCTCTGGCTGAATCCGGTGATTTTCCCGATGGCTTCCACGGAATCCATATACCAGTACCGGCACAGGAATACATTCCGTTCCGTCTCGGGCAAACCGGACAGAAAGCGCTTGAGCACCCTCGTCAGCTCCCGCTGGGAAATTTCCGCTTCCAGCGTGTCGGGGGCAACGCATTCCCCCAATTCTTCCAGCGCCAGAATCATCTCCTTGCCGCCCCGCTTCTGGGCGCTGCGCTTGCGCCAGCGGTCAATGGAAATGTGCCGGGTGATTTTGCCCAGAAAGGCATTGAGGAAATTCGGCTTCCGGGGCGGGATGGTATTCCATGCCGCCAGATAGGTATCGCTGACGCTCTCCTCGGTGTCTTCGGGGCTAGATAAAATGCTGTAGGCAATGCTGTAGCAGTATGCGCCGTATTTCTTGTCTACTTCTGCAATGGCCTGTTCCGAGCGGTCAAAGAACAGCGCCACAATTCCCTGGTCCTCCAAGGAATCACCTCCTGTTATGTGTCCTTCACTGATATAGGCGTAAAATGGGAGGGGGATATTGCGTGGGGGAATGAAAAAATTCTAAAAATATTTTATCACCGGGGAGACGTTCCTTCAAGACATAGCTGAAGAAGAAAAATCCAGTGCTGTGAGGAAGGGTATTGCGATCGTTCGGGTTTTGGAGTATCATATTTGCGGAAATGAATAGGAACTGAAAAGCAAAAACGGCATCTGGGGGAACAAAATCACCGATGGTGATTATGAGACCATGATTGCCCGCATTACCATCCGAAAGTATGGAGGGAAGAAGTGTGACATTCACACAGCATTATGATTCACCGCTGGGCATCGCTCTGCTGGCGGCGGATGAAATCGGCCTGACCGGCCTGTGGTTTGAAGGACAAAAATATTTTTCCGGTCATCTCCCGGCGGAGCATATGGAGCAGGAGACCCCCATCCTGGCGGAAACCAAGCGCTGGCTGGACATTTATTTTGCTGGCAGCCAGCCTGATTTTTGTCCGCCGCTCCATCCCACCGGTTCCGCGTTTCGGCAGAGCGTGTGGGAAAAGCTCTTGCAGATTCCCTATGGGCAGACCACAACCTATGGGGAGATTGCGCGGCAGCTTGCTAAAAAGCGAGGGCTTGCCCGGGTGTCCGCACAGGCGGTGGGCGGCGCTGTCGGGCACAATGAGATTTCTGTTATCATCCCCTGTCACCGGGTCGTCGGCACCAATGGCAGCCTGACCGGCTATGCCGGGGGAATGGGCAGGAAGGTGAAGCTGCTGGAATTGGAGCATACCGACATGACCGGGCTTTTTGTGCCAAAGAAAAGCACAGCACCTTGAGGGTGGCTGACGTTCACCTGCGCTCCCATGCGGGGCGCAACGATGGAAAAAATGGATATTCCTCCCAATAAAAACCTCGGGCAGCTTCCGAAAAACGGAAGCTGCCCGAGTGCTGCATTTAATCGCTTGTTACCAGGGGAAATTTAATTTTTGCGTTGGTGTAGATGATGTAGTCTGTGGCTTCGGAGCCGGTAATTTGGGCATTGCCGTTTTGCAGCCAGACCCGCAGATTTACCTTATAGTTGGCGTAGGTCCCGGTGAATCCGTTGCCGGTGACAACCGTCAGGGGCAGGGAAATGCGGATGGGAATGGAGGGATCAATGCCGCCGGTAAACGTCTCACCGAATTTCACGGTTTGTTCCGTTCCGTTCCGGTCTGCCAGCGTGGCGGTGATATTGCCCACGTTCAGAAGCTCGGAGTAGTTATCTATTTTTTGGGTGAACTTGCCGTCATCATCCTTTGCGTACAGCTCGATGCTGTAGAGGATGGTGTCGGCGTTTTTCGCCGCGTCCAGAACGGAGACGTTGTAGGTTGCAACGGAGTCGATGCTGGCTGCATCCTGCACCCGACCGTTGACACCCAGCTGATTCACGCGGGCATCCACATCGGTGCCGTTGGCGTTGTATACCAGGGTTGCAGGGGTGCTCTCTGTTCGATAGAAGCGCCCGGCGTCATAGCCGCTGGTGGGGTTATTGCTGCGTTCCAAAGCGGCATCGGAGAAAGCCAGGTGAGAGTTTGCCCAGAGCTGCAAGCCATCAGTATCATTGCTGCGGGTATGGAACTGCGCCTGAATCTGATCACTCGTATACGCCAGGCTGACCTCGGCAACCAGCGTTGCGGCATTCAGTCCCGTGTTCGTGGAAACCGTTACGTTTTCAGGAAATTTCAGCACCATGATGCCCTCTGCGCCCAATTTCATTGCTTTCGCACTGCCAACCGGGGTCGTGCCATTGAGATAGCGAACGGTGGCGGTGCGGTCGGTGAAGCTGGTGGAGGCGGAAGTGCCGCCAGTCCAGTCCATTGCTTGCAGTTCAAACCGCTGGTAGAGCTGGATAGATTGCGCATAGGGGGCAAACCGCTCTTTCCACGCATCGCTTTTGTAGTTGATGGCAACTGTCAGGGTGGCGTTGATGGTGTTGTTTGCGTCAGAGATTTCCTCAGGGGTATTTGTGGTGACCGTGACGGTTTGCTGGAAGAAATTGCCGAAGAGAATCCGGTTTTCCGCATTGTTGCGGGTGTAGGGGTGCTGGGAATCCGCTTCGATAAACTTGTTCGGCAGCATTGTCTTGTCGCCGGTTTCATTTTTCAGACTGGCCTCACACTGGATTTTGACATTGGAGAGTTCTTCAGAGTTTGCCGGTGTCTGAATGGTCAGGTAGTATTCTTCCAGCAGCGCTGCATTTCCGACTGTGATGCTGTATCTATCAGTGTCGGAATCAGCAGCGGGGCGGTAGTAGGTTTCTCCCACCCGGACGGTTGCAGTTGCCTTGTCTGTGGTAACAAAGAGCCCGTTGTCGTCTTTCTTCGCTTCCAGCCCCATGGCATCGCACAGTGCGTTCTTTTCATAGGGCTGCTCGGCGGCATCCTTGAAGCTGTTCAGGGGGATGATGCCGCTTCCGTCGTAGGTAGCGTAGTAGGCTCTATCCCGATTGTTCCGGTCTACCAGGGTCAGCTTTGTGCCGGTGGGGAGATCATTGTTGCCGTCCCGTGCCACCACAATCTTCTTGTCGAAGTTCCACAGCAGGTTATCGCCGTTGTCAATGGAATTTTGCCATTCTGCAATGGCCGGGCTGCCTGTTTTCCCATTGTCGTAAACATAGCTCAGCAGCACCGTAACCTGGTCACCGTGGGTGGTGACGACGAGGGAATCCACCGCCTCATAGGGCTTTCTGTTGTAGAGCGTTCCGGAGATGGCAGACGCATAGAAGTGGTAGTTCAGCAGCTTTTGTACCACGATGGGAATGTAGAGCTTGTAGGGGTCTCCGCCCGTGGGGTTCTTGTAGGAGACGGTCAGCAGGGTAAACTGATTCAGGGTATTGTCGTATTTGCCCGGCGTTGTGTAAATTGTGCCATTGTTCACCGTTATGGAAGAATCCGTAATTGCTTCAAACTGCGTGCCATTCCACTGATAGGTCTGTGCGGTGATGCTTCCCTTTAGCTTGCTCGTTAGTGTAGTTGTGTCCGTGGTGGTGTTGGTCAGCATAGAAATATAGCCATAAATGGATTTGCTGGCTGTCATTCGACCCAACGGCGGCACCACCAGCACCGGGAAGTCCGGCATCCCGGCTGTGCTTGCGTTGCCTCCTGCTGTGCCAAAGGTGGAGATGGAGATGCCATAGTCATTGGCGGCAAAGAAGTCGGCGGCAGCGCTGGCGTTATAGTGGCGCTTGCTGGCTTCGAGGGTGGAGCTGGTCTTGGAATCCTCCACGATTTTGCTGGCAACGGGCGTTTTGCCGTCTTCCACGAAGGCAGCGCCGTTACCGGCGATGGGGGTGGTAATCCCATCCACCAAACCATTGAGATTGGAAAGCGGGTTGCAGTCCATCCAGGGGCTGCTGCTGCTCGTGTTGCCTTGGACACCGGTGTAGTTGGCACGGATGGCATAAGCGTCGCTTCCGCTGTAGAAGTCCCTAGCGCCGCCGGAGCAGTTTACCAGGCTGACCGCTGTGAGGTGCATATAGCTGCCGTTTTTGTTGACTTCTCCTGCGAAGATGCCGGGGGCAGCGGTGGAGCAATCCTTCAGCAGAATGTTGAAGCCGTTGAAGCCGATGGTTCCATTCCAGGGGCTGCCAAACAAATAGCCGGAAGCGTGCTCAAGATTTTTATCCAGCTTACAGGAGATAAACTCTGAGTTTTTAAGAGTGATGGTGGCGGTGATGTAGCCTGATTCGACACCGGCAAAAACAAGGGAGGTAAGGGCTGCCCCGTTGACGGTCACCCCGGTCATGTGCAGGTTCTGAATGGTCATGGTGAGTGAACCCCTGGTAGAGCTCACCACGCCGCTGTTAAAGCCGTTTGCACCGCCCTTGGAGATGGTAACATTGCCGGAGGTGTTTCCAATCCGGACAGCTTCATTTTCTGTTGCACCGCCAACGAGCAGAAGGTTGTTTCCGCTCGTAAGTCCAACGAGACCGCCGTCATAGTAGCCTCGCTGGCTTAGCTTGGAGCCAGTCTCCGTGGCGATGTTCACGCCGGAAATGGTGAGCTGTACTTGTGGATTCGTGTGATTACGCAGGTAGCCGATGAGTCCGCCGACCGGGGGATTATTGTCTCTATTGTCAGCATAAAGCTCGTTGACACCCTGCATATTGATGTTGGTCAGGGAACTGCTGCCAAATGCGTCCAGGCTGCCCACAATGCCGCCAAAACCAAAGTTGCTTGCATTCGGTGCATTCTGTCTGCTTGGAATATTCAGGGATAGACCGCTGAGGGTAATGCCGCGAATTGTCAGCTGGTTTTGATAAGCGGTGCCGATGATGCCGCCCACGCCATTTGCAATATTATTCGAGGTAGCGCCATTCCAGTACACGCCATCATTCTCGGGGCCGGTGGCTGCCAGCGTGATGCCCGTGGCGGTGCAGCCCTCAATGGTAATGGCATCTGCATAGCCGAAGCCAATGAAGCCGCCAAAAATGGAGCTGGCTTTTACGGTGGCATCGGATACATTGCAGCCGTTTACGGTGATGCTGGCGGGCTTCCCAAAGGCAGCAGTACCGTTAACCGGAGAACCGCAATAGCCAATCAAGCCGCCTGCCATCAGGGCGTTGGTGACAACGCTGCCGCTGGCAGATACATTTTGAATGGTGATGCTGGCACCGGCTTGGCCATTGACCAGCGCACCTGCCAGCATACCGGCACCAACCATGGTGCGCTGGTATCCGTCATGAAAAACAGGTGTTATAAGTTTTGATGGGTCGGTGTTAACTCGGTCGCCTACACTCAAATTGGCAGTTCCCGTCAGATTTAGGTTCTGAATGACCATGTTTTGTCCGGCGTTGTTTTGTCCGGCGTTCAGCACCGGGAAAAGGCCAACGCCCATGGCTGCCCAATTGGCTTGTTCGCCTTTTGGTTCTTCACGGGTTTGTGCCAGTGTTACGGTTTTACCGCCGCCGTCGATTCTGGTGATTTCGGGGTAATCATTTAGGTAGGCTCGGAGGGTGCCCTGGCTTACGCCGATGCCCCGGAAGCCGTTGCCGAAGGAAGTCATGTCGCAGTTGCCGGTGAACACCAGCTGGAAGCTGGTGGGCAGATCAGTCGTCTTGCCGTAATGCTTCCACAGATAGAAGCTAGGCTGTCCGCTGCCGGATTCATCCCCCCTTACGTTGTCGGGAATGGATTGTCCCACTGTGTCATAGGCGCAGGTTCTGGGCTTGCCGTTGTTGGTATATGCGCCGCCGTGATGGCTGTTTTCCATGGCGGACAGCAGCCAAAGTCCATCCCCGTTGCCGACGGTGACGGTGCCGTCAGTGAAGTCAAGGATGGGGCTGGTCAGCGTGGGAACCTGATAATTCTTGTTCCCATTATCGATTTTCGTTTCGCTGACCGCATATCCATCCAGTACACGCCCCACATAGGGACCGGAATAGAGATAGGTATACTTGCTGCCTGTGCTGGGGTCATTGAGGGTGCTGATGCTGCCCCGGAACACCACGCCGCCGCCGCCCTGGTTGTTGGCACCGCCCACCAGTCCCACATAGCCGCCTATAACGACGTAGTAGCCCGGGAAGCTAAAGGCGGGGAGGGAGACTGTGACACTGTCAATAACGGTATCACCGGCATTGCAGCAGCCAACGACACCGCCAAAGAAAACGGCTTTACCATAGCTGTTGATGCCGCCTACGCCGCTGATGGTAAACTTACCCTGCCTTGGGAATTCAATGTTCAGATTCCTTAAAACGCTGCCCTGGCTGAACAGGACAAGGCCGCCAAACTGCTGTGCGCCGGTGGCGGTGACTTTAACGGTGGGGCTTCCCCCGCCCTCCTTCTGCCCCACAATCACACCCCGGAAAGGAGCACTGACGGTGCCAAGGCCGGTCCATTCGCTGGGAAGGGTGATTTCGTCCGCGGTAATCATGTAGTAGGCATTTCGCAAATAGTCCCGCATCAGGGTAGAGTCGATTTCTCGGGTGTCGGTGCTATCTGCAATGTGCCATTTTCCGGCTGCATCACATTCCAGCACCAGCTCCTGTTCACCTGTAGCGCCATCGTGGGTATGTCCGTCATCCCGGGAGAAGTCGGGGGCTGCCCCGGTAGAGGGAAGAACCGCTGTGTTGATTCTCACCTTCCAGGTTTCGTTCTTACCGCCCTGCTTCAGCGCCTTGAAAACCTCATAAAGCACCTTGCCGTCGGTAATTCGGTAGGGGTCGGAGTAGGTGCCGCAGCCCACAGTCAGGTCCAGGGGCTGTAAGTTCACATCCAGCTCATGATAACTGCCGGTTTCCGCCTGGGCAACATAGCGGGTGAACGCCGCTGCGTCCGCACCGTTTTCTCCGGCGACCAGACCACTCGGCGTGTCCCATTCATAGAAGAACCAATGCTGCTTTTTCGGGTTTCTGCCGGTGGTGGTGTTGGAAACCTCTTTGCCGATGGTGTAATTTTCCTTGCTGGTGAAATTGTACACGCCCCGGCATCCGGTGGAATACTGGAAGCCTTCCAGGAACAGCGCATGGGTAAACAGGGTGCAGTTCGCTTTGTTGTCCGCCGGGGAGAGGTTCATCCCGGAAAATTCCAGGTCGATGTTGGTCGCCGTGGAATCACCCACATTGCCAATCAGGCTGCTGGCGGCGGTGGTATTTTCCCCATAGCCCGAGGTGGTCATATCCGTCAGCTGGAGCTTCACATGGCTGCCGATGGAGCCAATCAGCAGGGGAGATACCTTGTCGCCGGTGGGGGCAGGGCAGACCCGGATGCCGCTGAGCGTCACATTCTGGATGTCCAGCAGGGTGGCTTCCTGGTCTTTATCGCTCTGCTTGACAGCACCAAGCACATTGTCCCGCACCAATGCGCCGCTGCTGCTGCCCAGGCTGCTCACCGTACCCTGTAACGTCAGATTATTGACGGTGAGGGTTGCATTCTTGCTGGTGATTTCCTTGAAGATGCCGGTGTGCATTCCGGCGTGCTGGCGCAGCGTGTCAGAGGGCTGCTTGTTGTTTGCCTCTGCGTCTTCCAGCTTCTGGAACGAGAAGGTAATGTTGGCATCCAAAATGCTGGTGCCATCAAACACCACAGGATAGAAAGAATAGCCGCTCAGGTCAATGTCGCCTTTAATCAAATTCCGGTTTCCTTTTTGGAAGAAGCCGCAGATGGAGGCGCTTGCGCTACCGATTGCGCCCCCCTTGGTGCAGTTCCGGCACTCGTTGTAGGCACTCCACAGCACCATTTTTTCCGGAGTATTGATGATGCCGTCATTGTCCGTAACGCTGGTCAAATAGGCATCCAGATTGTAATAATACCGGGTGCAGGGATTTTCCCAGTCTTGGAGCTGGTTTTTGTAGGTGTTGCAGCCGTCCTTGTCAATGAGTGCTGCATTCTCCGTGGCAATGGACACAATGCCGTTGCGCCCGCTGCTGGCTTTATAAATGGAGCGCCCCACCAGCTCGTCAAAATACTTGCCGCCGGTGATGCTCACCGTGACACCCGGCTCGATTTTGTAAGCACCGTGCGCCACTTCCAGATACAAGCCCTCATAGCCGCCCACCTCCGTGTGGGAGCAGCCGATGCTCACCAGCAAACCGCTGGGGGTTTTGTCATCGGTCTGACCGCTGATGGTTGCGGACTTGAAGTGGATGCCCTGTACCTTCCAATGTCCGGCACCCTTATAAATCAGGCCGCCGAATTTGGTGTCGGTGTCGAGCTTGGCACCGTTAATCACCACGCCAGTGAACGTCACATCATCGCAGTTCAGCTCATAGCCCAGCAGACCGCCGGAGGATTGCTTGCTTTTGGACTGGAAGTCGGTGCTGACGGTCAGTCCGTTGATGTCCAGCTTTTGGCAGTACCGGAGGCTGCCGAACAGACCGCCCATTGCTGCCTCATAGTCCTTGACTACGGTGTTTTGGACGGTTCCGCCGATACGGCAATTTGTGACGGTGATGCTGGGCTTTTGACCTTCGTTAAAGAAGCCGTTTGCAATGAAGCCGCCCAGCCGACACACGCCGCCGTCAGTACCGGAGACATCCTCCAATTTACCCGTCCAGGTGCTGTCGGTGAATTTGAGTTCATTGTTGACAGAGGTAACGGCGATGAAGCCGGACAGATTGGAGTTGTTTGCCCAGCCGCCCAGCTTCCAGGAAACGCTGGAATTGGTGCTTGTGATGGTGGCGGAACTGCGCATCTCACCCACAATGCCGCAATGGACGGAGGTACTCTGTCCATCGGGGCAGAAGATTTCGCTGCCGCCTGCGACGGTTAGTTTGTTCAGCGTCAGACCGCTGCGGCACTGTCCGATAAGCCCCTGGAAAATATGGCTGCCGGGAGCTGCAAAAATCTTCACATTGGGCAGGGTGATGGTGTTGCCATTGCCCTGAATGTTGAAGCTATAACTTTCGCCTACGGAGTTGTCCCGGGTCAGGCCGGTGAGGCCGGTGCCGGTCAGGTCAATATTGGTATTCAAATTCAGATTGACAGCACCGCCGGAAATGTCGCTGTCAATGCTCATCATTCCCTTGGGGCTGAGCTGTAGCCGCAGGGCAACAGAAGCAAAGTCAGTAAGCGTATTGATGGCGTAGTAGTCGCCCGCTTTCTGGGGCAGCGCCCGGATGGAGACGTTTTGGCGCTCGGAATCCAGCGTCACCAGGTCATCATCAAATTTGCTCAGCTGCAACACCTGCCCCCAGATACCGGTGTCGTTGAGTTGTTTCTCGGGATTGCTGACTGCAATGGGGGCCCAGGCTTCCTTGGAGCAAACCAGGGTATTTCCACGGTTGCCCACAATCCAGCCATGGGATGCACCGGAGGGAATCGTGGTGATGGTGAGATTGGGGACATTGTGCAGATACAGCACACCGGAGTCCATTTTGCCCACCAGACCGCCGCAGTTGTTGCCCTTGATGTTTTTGGCGGTCAGGGTGAAGGTGTCCACCTCGATGAGATGACCGTGATCCTCCGCAAGACCCACGATGCCGCCGGTGCTGCCATGATTATCGCTACTGAAATCGCAGGTAACAGTGCTGCCCGTGACCTTCAAATGGGTGACGCTGTTTCCCAGCTTGCCCACCATGCCGCCGAGATTGGTAATGGTAATATTGTCGCTGGGGGCGCAGTTCACCACGGTGCAGCCCGTCAGGGTGACGTAGGTATTTCCGCCGCCGCCGACAGTGCCAATGAAGCCGCCCAGACAGTCGGCTGTGGAGCCGGAGGTGAGGGAAGTCTTGGCATTTTCAAAGGTGAAGCTGGTGTCTCCGGCACCACTGGCCTTGTCAGCGTTGGCGATAAAGCCGCCCACCATGGTAAAGCGCTGGTTGTTGACGGAGAGGTTCGTGCGAACATTGGCTGCGGAGAAGGAAGCTCCCGCTGCGGTGGACCGATAGTAGCCCACCAGACCGCCGCCGCTGCCGTTTTCACCGGAGAAGGTGACATCAGCCAGCGCCGTTTCACGCTCATAGGACAGGGAGAAAGCTGTGCCGTTGTACAGCTCGCCAAACAGGCCGCCGCAGTTGTGACCCAGCAGCTTTAGCCCAACGATGGGCAGGACGGACAGAGAACCTTCTTTGCTGTAGGTCAGCTTGCCCACCAGACCGCCCACCAATCTGCCGTTCAGGTGGTAACCGGTGGTTGTACCGGCAGCGATGCTGGCGTTTTCAAAGGTGAATTTGGGGTTGGTGGCTTCGCCCACCAGCGTACCCACGCAGGAGCCATCCACGATGGCGGCGCTCACCTGCTGCACGGTGATGGTGCTTCCGCTGATATGCAGGGTTGTGCCAGCTTCCATCATGCCCACAAAGCCGCCGGCGGTGCTGCCGCTGGTGACAACGTTAATGGTGATGTTGCCGTTGACGTTCAGTGTGGCTTTTCCGGTCATGCTGCCCACCAGACCGCCCACGTTGTCCTTTGTGGTGCTGAATGTGGGGAGAATTGGGTTATTGACGGTCAGCGTGCCGTTCAGTTTGTCGCAGTAGAAGCCCTGCCCGCCAAAGGGATAGGTGGAAGCATTGGTGGCGGTGAGGGTAACAGCTGCACCGGCTGCAATGGTGTGAATCAGGGCGGGAAGCCGATAATTTTCGGTGGTGCTGGTATCTCCGGTGTGCTTGTCCAGATTGACTGTCCAGCTGCCGGTACCGTCGGTGACGGTCAGTGCCAGAATGGCGGCATCAACGCTCTCATCCACAATGCCCGCCCAGCTCAGATTGATGTGGTCAATGGTTGCGCTGGCGGAGAGGGCATTGAAGAACCCACGGTTCAGCGTAATGGACGTTTTTTCAGAGCCGCCGGAATACTGGAACGTCCCGGCAAACGGTGCAGCATCGCTGCCCAAACCCTGAAAGGTCGTGGTTCCGCCGCTGAGCTTGTCGCATAGGTTGATGGAACCGGAAGAAGCGGTGACGGTGATGGTTTCATGCTGATACATGGCAGCATCCACGCAGGACAGCTTAATCAGGTCGTCTGTGGAGCTGATGTCCAGCTTGATTTCTTCCTGGGGGGCAATGCCCTCGTCTGCTCCGGTGGTGTCGCCGGGCTCGGCGGCAGCACCATCCTCGGCAGGTTCGGCGGCAGCATTGTCTTCGGCTGCCTCCGTTGCCTCGGTTGCCACAGTTGCCTCGGCGGGGGCAGGGGAATCCTCCGGCAGAGGTATTTCCGCAGCGGGCGGCTCGGTTTCTGCCCCAGCGGCGGGGACATCCTCGGCTTCTGCCATGGCGGCGGGAGCGTCCTCTGCTGCCATCGCTGCCGGTTCATCTGCCATTGCAGCAGCCTCCGGCGCATCCAGAGGCAGGGCATCCAGTGCTTCTGCTGCCTGAATATCCTCCGGTTCATTCTGCGCAGAAGCTCCCGTCGGGGCGGGAGTTTCTGTTTCGGTGGGTTCTGGGTAGGTTATGATGGTGGGGAGGGTGCTGTCCGTGGAGCTGTCAACTTCTTTAACGTCAAATTCGTCGGGCAGCGGTGCAGGCTCTTGGGATTTCAGAGCCAGGTAGGCCCGCAGCTCCGCCAGCTTGCCGCACACCGCAAACCACCATTCCAGGGGCATCTTACCGGGGACAATGGGCATGGCGCAATAGTATGCCACCAGCGCATCGAATTCCTCATCGGTCATCCCCTCGTAGTACATGGGAATCTTCCCCGGCTGGGTGGGGGTGGTGGCATCCTCGGTGGGTTCGGTTGCATCCTGGTTCGGCTCAGTGACCTCAGTAGGTTCAGTCACTTCCTCGGTAGGCTCGGTCACTTCTTCGGTAGGCTCAGTAGCTTCCCCGGTAGGCTCGGTCACTTCCACGGTAGGCTCAGTGACCTCCTCGGTAGGTTCAGTGACTTCCGTGGCAGGTTCCGTGGCCTCCTCGGTAGGCTCAGTAGCTTCTCCGGTAGGCTCAGTAGCTTCTCCGGTAGGCTCGGTCACTTCCTCGGTGGGTTCAGTGACTTCCCCGGTAGGCTCAGTCACCTCCTCAGTAGGTTCAGTGACCTCCTCGGTAGGCTCTGTGGGGAGAATCGCGTCCGTGGTCAGCACTGCATCGTCCGCCTTTTCGCCCACCAGCGGCACGGAAACGCTGCGGGTGATATTCCACGCACTCAGAGAGGACTGCGCGTACATGGTGGCACACAGATAGCCCCGGGGGGAGGGGGACAGACAGGAGTTATCCGTCAGCAGCAGGTTGACATTGGCATTGCCATAGAGAATGCCCAATAGGCTGGGAAGCACATAAACGGCTCCGCCAGTAAAGTCAGGTGCATTCAGCTGGATGAACCAGTTGGCTTCGTCCTGCTGTTCGCCCAGTATATGCCGCGCCAGCAGTCCGTCAAAAGCAAAGCCCGCCTTGCTGACAAGGAAAATGGTGTTGGGCTGGTTAAGGCTGTTCAGAAATTTTGCCTTGGTGGAAAGGCCGATGAACAGCGGGGCATCCAGCACAAAGGTGATGTTCTCGGAGTTTTCGGCATAGCGGATGGTGCCGCTGAAAGGCGACCCCAGGTCACCCATGCCGCGATAGTTCAGCGTCCGCTCCGCAGTGACGGAAAGAGGATGCACCAGGTCAAATTCGTTCCCGGCATCCGCAAAAAGAGTGACGGTGCGGTTCTGGTACAGGCTGGGGGAGACGTAGGACAGCAGAATCAGGTCGGATGCCGAGCGGACGGAAATAACCTCGGAGAAGACAATATAATCCGCCCAGGTTTTTTCAGCAGCCGCTTCCTGGGAAACTTCGGCTCCTTCCGCCGTGTCCAGGATGGAATAGTCCGGCTCCCGCATACTGACGTTCCCGGTCATCACACACCACCATTCCAGGCTCATGGTGCGGTCATCGGAAATATCCATGGAGCGGAAATGAGAAAGCGCCTGCTGATACCCTTCCTGCTGGGCGGCGAGAATATCCTCTCTGGTGAGCGGCTCAGTAGGCTCCTCGGTGGGCGCTTCCTCAGTGGGTGCTTCCGTGGCTTCCTCGGTGGGTGCTTCGGTTTCACCCTCGGTGGGGGCTTCCGTCTCTCCCTCGGTGGGGGCTTCGGTTTCGCCCTCGGCGGGGGCTTCTGTTGCCTCCTCGGTAGGTGCTTCCGTGACTGCCTCTGTGGGAGCCTCTGTTGCAGCTTCGGCGGTGGGAGCCTCGGTGGGCGATTCCGTCGCAATCTCAACGGGCGCTTCGGTAGGTGCCTCTGTGGGTGCTTCTTCCACAATTGCAACATCGGATTCCGCCGAGACGGGCAGTGCCACCGTATTCATCAAAAGCGAAGCTGCCAGCAAAAACGCAATCCGCTTGGTTTGCTTGCTTGTCATAAGAACATCATTCCTTTCAGAACGCGGGTGTGGAGAAAGAAGGTAGATTAGCCAAATGAGCAGGTAATGCCCGCTTCGGCGGAGGTCTTCGGGCCATTGACCCAGTAGAATTGCAGCAGATAGCTGGTGGGCTTGCCTGCACCACCTACGGATATTGTCAGGGGAGAGGTGGGGACTTGTTCCAACATTTCCGCAGACCATTTGCTCAGGGAGACAACATCTTCTTTCCAGGTGATAGTCACGGTTCCCTGCTTGGTGCCGTGAATCTGATAGTTAATGGCATCATCCGAACTGGTAACCTCGCCCACCCAGCCGGTCTGCTGGGCGGCGGCCTGGACAATCTGAAGCTTTGCAGACAGGGGGGATAAACCGGTCGGTGCGCTGGGGGTTGCGGTTACCTCAATGTAGCCTGCGCTGATTTTATCAAGCATATCGCTTGGAACGGTCAGCTTGTGTAGATGGTGGGATGTCTTGCCGCCGGTTAGCGTGATGGTGGAGCCAGACTCGCCCAACGTAATTCCGCTGTCTGCAATCTCATTGCCGTCATCACCGTAAACCTTGAAGGAAATGGTGTAGGTGATGGTATCTGCATTGAACAGCGTAGAGTCATCCTGAGGATAGTTACAGACCGTGATGCCGACAATGACGCTGGTCCCCGCGTTTGTGACGCTGACCAGTCGATTGCCACCGGTACTTCCGTTCTCTGTTAAATAGTTGGAGGAGAAGCGGCGCGCACTGCTGGTCGATTCTGTCTGGGCTGCAATCACCCGCTTGGCATAGCCGGAGGTGGAGTAGGCGGCATAAGTTCCCGTTGCGGCTACTGCCGCGCAGCACAGCACCAGCAGCAGAAGCAGCACATACTTACGCCGTGGGTTCGGATGATTCTGCATTGCCTGTGCCTCCTGTCGTTCCTGTGTTGGTCGTTAATAAGCTCGCGGAGAGATAGACCATTTCGGTGTCCTTGTTGATTACGCTTTTTGCGGTCGTGCCGCTTTTCCAATTGACCACCAGCACATAATAGTCAATGCCGGTGCCGGCATTCGCCTTGCGGGTGTCGGACAGCCAATAGAGTGGCTCGGCATTTTTCTGAACGGTGTCACCGGTGCTGTAGGTTTGGTCGTGATGCTGCGCTTCTGGGGCATTGGCGGCCTTTACCAGTGTGTTGCTTTTCTGCGCCCATTCACTTGCCGTGTAGATTTCGTAGGTCAGGGGCAGATTGGTGGTGTGTGCCAGCTGCAATTGATATTGCGCGTTCTTTTTGGTGACGATGCGGAAGGGCATCTCTTTGGATTTTCCAACTTCCAGCGCCCCCAGATTCACCGGTACAGAATCCTCTGTCCGCCCTTCCAGGGTCAGGGTGACAAAGTCGATTTTTGTCAGGGTTGTCAGGCTCCGGTCGGCGGTCAGCCAGGCAGTTGTGGCTGCCACGGCGGCAAACAGAGCAATGCTGGCCAGCGCCACTGACAGCAGCAGCTTCCAGCGCATCCGATTATGGTTGCGGTCTTGGAACATGATGCCCCCTCCTTTGTCAGCTGGCAGGCTGGGCGGTGAGCTTCACTTCCAGCCAGGTGAGCTGTGAGCCGATGTAACGGTCGGCGCGATTATAGAGCTTGGTTAGTGTGTCCAGTTTGCCTGCGTCAATCGCTTCCCTGATTCCTTTTTCGTCCGGGATGCTTCCGCTTTCGCTGTAAAAGAGCAGCTCTCCGTTTGCGTGGATTTTACCGTTCAGCATCGCGTCATTTATCAACTGGCTCAGCTCTGCGGTCCATTGCCAGTACAGGGTGACAAGCTGGGGAACTCCAACGTTGTTTTCCGCTGGGACGTTAAATTGCAAGGGGCGGGATGTGTCGCCATCCCAGGAAACCCAGATTTTAGTCCCTTTGGCATTCAAAATGTAAAACAGCAGGTGCCCCTTTAACAGTTTGTTTAGCGTCTCGGTGGTATTGGCAGACCCGTCATCATTCAGGGGCTTCAATTCCAGCCGGAAGTTCAGGCTCAATGTTCCTGTGGCATTGGGAATCACATAAAATTGCAGCGTTCCAGAGGAGCCGGGTCTGATGCCGGTGCTGCTTCCAAAATTGCCAATCTGGCTGTTGTCATTCAGCCGCCAGCGAATGGCCTGACTTGTGCCGGTTGCTTCCAGGTTCGGCCATTCTTCACCCGCCGAAAAGTCACCGGCGGGCAGCACATTAAAACCGAAACCGGTTTTGGTGTTATCATAGAAAACACCATAGCCGTTATCGGTTTTGTCGCGTCCATTACCCGCCAGCTCATAAAGGCTTCCCAGCATCTGGATGGAGCCGATGGTACCGGAGACGCTTTTGTTGTTGGCAAACCAGGCGTAGCACGCAAATACAATCACGCCCAGGGCGGCCACGGCAAAAATAGCGCTGTGGATAATCTGCCTGCGGGCAGCCTGAATAAACGTTTGGGCGTTCTGCTCGGAATTTGATTTTTTGGGCATGGCGAAGTACCTCACTTTTCTGCGGCATTCTGCTTTGCTTTCAATTCCTCCAATGCCTGACGGACGGCGGCTTCCTCCTCCTCTTTTGCCAGGCGGGCGGCGGATTTCAGGGCGCTCACCAGGTTGCCCACAAGAATCAGCACCAGGGGCAACAGCACGGCAAGCCCGAACACCAGGGGGTTGGAAATCAGGCGGAGAAGTTTCCCCAATTGGGTGGAAACAAACAGAACCTTGCCGACCACCCGGCTTTCATCCACGGGGTATTGGTCCTCAATCAGATTGGCATCCCCCTTGGTGGTGAACTGCAAGGAGCCGTCCACCTCTGCAATGCCCACAATGCGGTGGGTGTTCAGAGCACCGTTCAGGGAGGGGTCGGGGGAGAAGAAGGATATCACATCCCCCACTTGCAGGGAGGCAGCATCTGCCTTTTGAATCAGCAGCATGGAATCTTCGGGGATTTCCGGCTTCATGCTGCCGGTCAGCACCCGCAGGACGCTGAATCCCATCACCTGTGGAACCTGCCCGGCGGGAGTGAGTACCACCGTCAGCAGCACAAAGATGGACATAGCAATCAGGCAGATGGCTGCAATATTGATGAGTGAAAAAAACCACTTGCTTTTCATTGAAATCTATTTCATGACAGGGTATCAACGCCCCCGGGAATTACTTCGCGGACGATGTTTCCTGTTCCTCCTTGCGTTTTCTGCCAAAGAACCGCTGGATGCCGCTGCCTTCCAGTTTCTTTTCCAGCGCCTGACGGGCAGCGGTTTCCTGAGCGGCCTTCTCCTGCGCCGTGCGCAGCGAGGCAAGGGCATCGTCCCGTTCCTTCTGGGCTGCCTTCATGGCATTTTCGGCCTCTCGCTGCTGGTCCTTGGCATAGGTGACGGACTCTTTGGCGCGGCGCTTGGCGGTTTCGGCGGTGTTTGTCAGGGCAGCCTCCCGCTTGGCAGCTTCGGACTTCGCCTTTTCCAGCCGCTCCTGGGCGGCCTTTTTGTATTGTTCCATCTGGCGGTTCATTGCGGCTTCCTTTTGGGCTGCTGCTGCGGCGGCCTGATTGAACTGTTCCTGTGCGTTTTGCTTCTGTTCTTCCAGCGCTTCTCGGAAGGCGGCTTGCTGCTTGGCGGCGGTTGTCTCCATCTGCTGCTTGGCGGCTTCGGCCTGAGCCTGAATGGCGGCAATCTGCGCCAGCAGCTCCTTTTCCCGCTTGGCGGCGGCCTCCTGGGCGGCCTGGGCATCGGCCTTGACCTTTTGCAGCCGGTCTTCTGCCTGCCGCTCGGCTTCGCCCAACTGGAAATCTGCCTGCCAGCGGTATTCCTTCAATGCCTTTTCGGCATCCAGCTGTGCCTCCTCGGCCTTCTGGCGCAGGGCGGTTTCCTCCTCCAGCTTTGCCTCGGCATCCAGCTGCGCCTGAGTCACTTCTTCCACAATCACCTTTCTCACTTCTACATCGGGAATGTTGTAGTCGGTGACGATTTCCTCCTGCACCTGCTTGATGAACTTGGGTTTGATGACCTTGCGCTTCTGGGGCGGGATATCCTCCAGCTTCCGGGCATCGGCCTCCAAAAGACTTTTGAACACGGCGTAGTTGGTGATAAGGTTGGTGAACAGCTGCAGCTGGTATTCTTCGTCGAATTCCAGGGGCGTTTCCCGCTCCTCAATGGTGTAGCCAATCTCGTCATAATTTTCCAGAAACTGCCACAGCTTCAGGCAGGTGCGGTAGTCCGGGTCTTTTGTAATCAGGTTTGTGCGCTGGATGGGACTGCGCACCTTGGAGCAGCCGGACATAAGCTCACAGAATGCGCTTCTGCGCAGTGCCATGACCATGCGCCGCACCCGGTCAATGCGCATGAAGACCTGCATATTGTCGCTGTCGTTCTCGGCAAAGCTTTGCAGGTTTTTGATTTTCAGTTCCAGGTTGTATTCAATCTGCTCATAGGCATCGTCCACCTTGCTGTGCACCTGCAAGACATTGCTGGTTTCATCGCCGGTAGACCAGAAGATAACATCCGTCCGCTTATCAATGAAGGTGACCAGCCGCTGAATCAGGTGGTAGACAAAACGGTTTTCGTACAGGTCATAGGTTTCCTCCACTGTACTGTTGAGCACCTTGGTGGGATGAATCTCGCCGCCTTTGTCGCTGGCGATATATTGGGTGTTCTGACTCAGGTGGCGCACGCTTTCGGCGGTAATTTTCCGCGCCAGCTCCACGGGCACAAGCTCCTCCGTGCTGGTGATAAACCGCCGGGGGTGCTCTGTGATGCGGTTGAGGGCATCCAGACTTTCTTCAATGGTGGTGAGCCAGCGCTCATCCACTACCTTGTGGAGTACCTGATGGTTCTGGCGGAGGGTATTGGCACCTGCCTGGACAATCTCAAACAAATACCGGAAATACCGGTCGTCTTCCAGTGTACTGCCTACGCTATTTACATATTTTAAGTAGAGGTCATTGATGGTGTCGGCCATGATTCGATTCCCCCTCTTGGGTATTTTTTAGAATTTATAGAAAATAACGCGATAAAAATCGGTTACAGCGTTTGTGAAGTTGGGGTCACACCCCCGGAGACCGTCCGCCCCCGGGGATGCAGTGACAGAAAGCGTTAGAAAATGTTCTGAATGCGGGTGAGGTATGCCTTGCTGTCAGGCATATTGGCTTTTCCGAAGACCTTTTCGATGTATTCAATCAGGCTGCGAATTTCGTCACGCACAAAGGTGACGTTCATGCTTTCCAGCTTCTTGAGCACCTTGCGTGCCACAATATAGTCCATGCCGTCCAGCTCGGTGCCGCCGCAGGCCACATACACAGGGATAAAGTCGTGCATCTGCTTGATAATACGGTTGCCGAAGGCAAGCTTGAAGCGGGTTTGCAGGTAATTATCCAGCTTTTGCAGCTTCTCCTCTGTCTCCCGGGAGATGGGGTAGTCCCGCTTTGCCTGGGTGAACATCTGCTCCAGATGCTGGCTGGTGATGCGGCAGGAACTCTGGGGGTCGCATTCAAAGGCATCGGCTCGTTCGTTCAGCTCGATGGGCATGGCGCGGTCATATACCTTATCGGTGATGGTAAAGGTGGAATCGTCGTTGTTTGCCGTGCCCACAAACCAGATGGAGTTGGGCACGCGGATTTTTCCGTCAAAAAGATGCTTGGGATCACCTGGCCAGGCGGTGGGAACCAGATCCAGCACCCACTCGTCCTGGCTGGGCATTTCCAGCACGGACAGCATTTCCGCAAAGTAATACTCGATACGCGCCAGGTTCATCTCGTCCAGCACAATGATGCTGGGTTCTTCCCGATACCCGGCCTCATACAGCGCCCGGAGAAACTCTGTTTCGTTGAACCGCTTGGAGAACTCATTGAAATAGCCCAAAAGCTCCGTGCGGTCACGGTAGGAGGGCTGGACGGAAATCATGGTGGCGGGATTATCCAGGAAGCGGCTGAAGGAGTAGGGCAAACTGGTTTTACCGGTACCGGAAATACCTTCCAGAATCAGCAGCTTGGAAGATGCCATACCGGCCACAAACCGCCGGATGATTTCTTCGGTGTAATACAGGTGCATCTGGTTGCAAGCAAAGCGGCGGTAGTCGTCCACCAGCTGCGCCAGGGTTATTTCGTCATCAAACACCGGCTCCACGAAGTCTGCATACCGCTGGTCTACCAGGGTAAGCTTGGGGAAACGGTTGGTTTCCGCGCTTTCGGCACCATCGGTGCTGTTCAGGGAGGCATTCTGCACCACGATTTCGGCGTTAGCCACCGTGCCGCCCTTCCGGGGAATGCCGGTGACATTGCCAACGGAGGGAATCACGTCCTCCGTCAGTGCCGAAGCACCCATGTAGGGAATGTGCTCCGTGCCACCCATGGCGTTGACCTTCAAGGCCAGCACCTTGTTCTTTTCGTCAATCAGGTCAAGCACCTGCCGGTTCAGCCGCCCGATTTCCCGGTACAGCTCGGCGTTGTCCACCTTGTCGTGCTTGAGGCGGATGCGGATGACAATGGTGCGTACCACCAGAAACACGGCCAGCGCGGCAATGGCCACCAGAATCACCATCAGCAGGACGGAAAGAATTTTTCCGGTCAGTCCCAGGGTGGGGAAGTAGCTGAGGAAAATGCCGAAATAATCCTTCCAGCCGGCCACCAGCAGCTCCCACAGGGAAACGGCCAGGGCGGCGAGGTTATAGACGATTTTCGAGAGAACCTCCCACGCAAATTTTAAAAATTCACTCATGCTTTTCCGTCACTTCCCCGTCCTGCGTCTTGGCGGCTTCCTCCCGAATGCGCTTGGCTTCGGCCAGGGCTGCTTCGGCTTCAGCCTTTGCCTTTTCGGCTTCTTCCTTTGCCTTGGCGGCCTGCGCAAGAATGTCCTCGGCCTGTCCGCTCTCCTGAACCGCTTCCACAGCCAGCGCTTTTTTCAGGTCAATGCTGACGGTGACCAGATGATACACCTGATAGATGAAGAAAACCAGCAGGGGCAGCACGATAACCAGCAGGAAGCCCATGCTGCTGGACAGGAAGTCCACTACCTTGCCGAATTTTGGCAGCCGGGTGACGAACTTGCCAACGATGTCGCCGTCGGTAATCATGTGGACATCGGCAATCAGATTGTTGTCGCCCTTGGTCACATAGCTGCGGACACCGCCCTGCTCCTGAATCTCGTCAATGCGGTGGGTGTTCAGGGCAAATTCGTTGTTGATGATGGTGTGGAAGGTGATGATGTCACCTTTTTCCAGGGTGGAGGTGTCGCATTTGCGGATGATGATCAGGTCACCGGCGTTGAACGTGGGAGCCATGGAGTTGGACACCACGCTCAGGGGGGTGTAACCGGCAAGGCTTGCCACATGGCTGGAATCCTTGGTGGCCAGGGTGGTGAAGGCGAACAGTGCGGCGAGCAAAATAACTGCCCACAAAACGGTGCTGATCAGGATACTGGCTGCTTTTTTAAGTGCGTTCATTTGTTTTCGTTCCTCTCTTCTGTGGGGGTTGCGGCGGCACTGCGCCGGGTGGTGGTTCTGGAGTCCTCCAGGAGATTTCCGTTTTCGTCCGTGCCGACGAAACGGAGCTGAATGTGATAGGGGACACCCCGCAGGGCATCGGTGCATATTTCGTCGGTTCCCTCCAGCCAGATGCGGACGGTTACCGGCTTATCAACACCCGCTTTCAAAAAGAACAGCGTGTTGGAAGCGTCATAAACAATGCGATTGCCTCTGGCAAGGCCGAATATTTTGCCGCCCAGGCCTTCTTCTGAGCCTGGCTCCATGCCGGGATCATACACTGCAGTGCTGTCATCGTCGGTGAAGCTGATGCGCATGGCCTTTGCAATGTCCGATACTTCGTCGGAAAAAATCCGGGTTCCCTCCTCACCGGCGGTAGTCAGATGCACCACCATGTCATCGGTGGCCATGAAATGCAGCACAAATTCCATATAGGATTCCTTTGCTGCCGGTTCCCCGTTTTCCAGGGTGAAGTGAATGCAGTCCGTGGTGGTCACCGGGCTCAGGGGATTTTCTCTGGGATGATAGCCCTGGTCGCGGAGAATGCGGTCGGCAATATCAATAAGGCGGAGGGATTTGACATATTCCTCAAAGGTTTCGTGAGAGTCCAGGTCAAATCGGAGGTTTGCGCCGCTGGTCACATCCAGCCGCATGGTTTTCAGCCGGGTGCTGTCTGCAATGGTCATCCAGGCGGTGGTTGCTGCGGTCAGGCTGACCAAGGCAATGAGCACCAGCAGCAGGGAGGTGGACAGGAGCTTTTTTGTGCTGTTCTGCTTCAAGTCTTATGCCTCCTTCCAAACCGGCTTCCCGTAAAAGCCCAGCTGGAGTGCTGCCCGGTCAAGGCCAACCTTTTCATCGGTGCAGTCCGGGTCACAGCCCTCAAGATAGAAGTAAATATCCACCCGGTAAACCTTGTCCTGTTCCAACGTTGCAATGGGGGTGCGGGCAGCCTGTGCCATGACATTTACAATGGGAATCGCCGGGTCAGCCACGGCAATGGGGGTATCGCCGGATAGGGTGAGGACATTTCCGGGGGCAACGTCCTCGCCGTTCAGGCGGGTGTTGCCGCTGCCCTCGTTTTCGTCACTGAGGGTGAGAATGCGGAAGGTGCTGCTGCCCGTCTCGTCCGTCAGCCGCAGCCCCAGCCGCGCCGCGGTGAGCAGTTCGCCGGAGATGTTCTGGGTGATTTCCACCTTGTTGTCCAGGTACAGCTCCAGCCGGATGTCCTTGGAAACGGCGGTGCCTTTGGCACGGAGATAAACCGTGTCGTGGTAGTAAAGGGTTTCGTCTGCGGGAAGAAAACGGTCGGCAACGTCGCCGTTGGTGACGGGGTTATAAACAAAGGTATTGAGATCAGCGGTGGATACCGGCATGAGCAGGTTTGCGGGGGCTTTCAGCTCCACCTCCTGATTGGGTGCGGGGTTAAAATTGCTTCTGGAAATTTGAAGTTCCAGATCCTGCTTTCCGGTTTCGGCGGTAATGCGGCTGGTTTCAACCTGCTCGTTTGCCGTAAACCAGGCGTAGGTGGCAGCCGCAAATGCCAGTGCCGCAGAGAGAAACATCATGGCAAAATAGACCATTTTTAACCAGTGCAGAATTTTTTTCAATGCTGCTGCCTCCTTTCGGATTGATTATTGCATGATTTATGAGGACACTCTGTAGGGGTCGCCAACTTGGCGACCCGAAACTCACGCAACAGAGCGCTTCGCTGAATGGTACGCACCCCCGGTTTTCACCATGCTCTGTAGGGGTCGCCAATATGGCGACCCGCTGGCACGAAGTGCCCTTGGGGAGTGTACTTTATTGAATGGTAAAAGCCTATGGCTTTGCATAGCCCTTGTAGGGGTCGCCAACTTGGCGACCCGCCGCCCCCGCAACCGAGCGGTCATGTATAATGATGGGCGTTTGCCATATGCGGCGGCTCTGCCGCCGACGGGTCGCCAAATTGGCGACCCCTACAGGGGTGCGGCAATCAAATGCAGCGGCTCTGCCGCCGACGGGTCTACGGGTGGGGGAATGGCAATGATTCATCATCGGGGGAGTGGTAGCAATCCTCCCGCCACTTCCAATGATTATTTTCCACATACCGCCAAACATTTTGATATTCGACATCGTTGCGGATGATGTGGTCATAGTAATTTCTTTGCCAGATGGGAAAACCAGCTTGCATGGATGCGCTGCGCTTCATTTGTCCGATGATGTGGCGAATAGAGGTAGCTTTGGGTGCATGGATTTCCAGAATTAAATGAATGTGATTGGGCATGATGTTGAACAAGCTGAGCTGAATCTCTGGGTGGAGTATCGGAATGGATTGAATGCACCTGAGAACAATTTTGCCGGTAGGGGTTAAAATGGGATGGTCGTTTACCAGCTGATTGGATGCCCAAAATAGATTCCGCTTGTCCTTGGTGCAGATGGTGATGAAATATCCACCGGGGCTGCTGTAGTCATATCCTGCCAGCCGATGATCTTTTCGCTGAGGAAGTTCCATGGATTTCCCTCCGTTTCATCCTATCTGTACAAGGGGTCGCTCCGAAAACCGAGCGGCACGTTCAATGGAGCGCGGTTGCCATATGCGGCGGCTCTGCCGCCGACGGGTCGCCAAGTTGGCGACCCCTACAGGGGTGCGGCAATCAAATGCGGTGGCTCTGCCGCCGACGGGTCGCCAAGTTGGCGACCCCTACGGGTGGTGCGGCAACCGAATGCGGCGGCTCTGCCGCCGACGGGTCACCAAATTGGTGACCCCTACGGTTAGCGATTTTGTGTCGTGGGCATTGTCTCGTCGGTGCTGTCGGCATCATTTCTCCTGCCGATGAACCCCAGCTGCAATGCCAGCTGCCGCTCCTGCACCGGCATGATGCAGGCGGTGTCACATCCCTCCAGGTACAGCCAGTAGTCCACCCGGGCAATCTCGCCCGCCCGCATACTGCACAGGGCGGTGGGGGTGCCAACGCCATAAAGATATTTGCTGATTGGCTCCGAGGGGTCGTTTGTCAGCTGCCCGGCGGCATTGACCACCACGCTGCCGGTGCTGTCAACGGTGACTGCCGTCTGGGCGGTGCCGGTCTGCCCCAGGCCGTCCAGCCGGAGAATGAATTTCAGCTTTTTTCCGTCCCTGCCGGTGATTTGCAGCCCCAGCCGTCCGGCGGCCAGCCATTGGGGGTCGCTGCCCAGGTTCAGGGGCGGCGCTTTCAGGAAGATGTCACAGCTGTGCCCCTCACTTTTCAGGTAAACCGTTCCGTAAATAACGGAATGATTTAAATCCTCCTGGGTGGCCAGCCGGTAGTCGGTGACAATTTCACCGTTTTGATTTTTGTCAAGGTGAAAAACATCCAAATCCGCTGTGGACACGGGGTAGAGCACCTTTGCGTAATTTTCGGGGTTCAGCGGGCAGCTCACATCAAAGGGACCCTTGCGCGATTCGGAAATCAGCAGGTTCATGTCGCCGTCGGAAATGCGCGCCTCCATGGGAACCACCTTGGTGTAGGTGTCGAAGGTGAACCAGGCGTAGGTTGCCCCCGCCAGCAGAACGCACACGGCAAGCAGAGCCAGCGCCGCAGAAAGTAGAGCGGTACGCGCCTGTTTTTTGTCCATGGCTTACGCCTCCTCGTCGGCAACGGCCAGTCCTGAGAAGGACAGGGCAATGTTGCGCATGGTGTGGGTTGCCAGATTCAATGTGCAGTCCTCGTCGCAGCCCTCCAGCCACAGGTATACGTCCACCTGTACCGGCTCTCCGTAGCCGCCCTCGCTTCCGGGGACGCGGAACAGCAGGGTGGAGGCGGGCTTCAATGTCACTGTGCCGGTGGTGTTGTCGTAGATGCAGAAATTGTCGGCATTCAGGGGCGTGAAGGGGACGGTGCTGCCGTCCTCCCGGTCGTGCAGCAGCACATACCCGCCCTCCGGCTCCTTGGCGGCGTTGTCGTCCGCCCCCGGGTTGTGCGCCTGGTTGATTTCAAAGATGTATTCCTTCCCCTGCACCACCAGCCCCAGCCGCATGGCGGTGGAGATGGGGTCTTCCGTGCTGTCGTCCTCAAAGCCGATGTTTGCAAGGTAAATGTTCAAATCCTTGGAGCGGGAGCGCAGAAACAGGGAGGTTTTGTAATAATGCACCGAGGGCACACCGGACCCAAATGCGTTGGCAATCAGCCGGGATGCACCGCCGGAGGTGGCGGCGGTTTCAAATCCGGTTACCCGCTGAAAGCCGCCCAGGATGCTGTCGGTGGAGACGGGAACCAGCTTTCCGGTGAATTCCTCCATCACGGTGGAGGAACCCCAGGGGCCGTCCGCACTGTTGGCGATTTGCAGCGTGACGCTGCTGCCCGCCGCCATTTCCACCCGGGTGGTGCGGGCGGACGTATTGTAAATGTACCAGGCGAAGGTAGCGGCAACCATGCTTAATAGCGCTGCAACCACCGCCAGCAGCGCCAGCAGAAAACTGCGCAGCAGGTGTTGCGTGTTTGTCTTCAAGCACCCTGCTCCTTTCTGTGTATGTTAATATGATACCCTCTGTAGGGGCGGATAGAATCCGCCCGAACGTTACGGGATTGAGCCGTCCGTTGAATGGTGAAAGCTTATGGTTACCGCTCTTGGCTTCCCCCGGGGGGAAGCTGTCAGCCAGAGGCTGACTGATGAGGGGCGGCGAACGGTTGACTGATGAATGCAGTCAGATGAATGGTATTTGTTCCGGTTTGCACCGTTCAACCGGGATATTCCGTTATCCGGGGGTGCGGACGATACATCAAGGTATCCCAAAAGACAAAGCCGTTCTTTGCCCTTTGGGATGCCTGCCATGCCACAACCATGGCGCTGCATCTTGTGGGAGATGTCCCCCGGCTGAGATGCCCCAGCCGGGGAGAGTCAATTTATGCAGGGACTACTGCATCCTGACTCATAGTGCCCTCGAACTCCAGTTTAACGGTGTACTCGTCAGCAGCGAAGTTTGCGCTGGTGCAGGAAGTGTCATCGCCGTCAAAATAGATAACGGCGTAAACGGTCAGCATACCGTCATTACCAGCTTTGCTGATGGTACCGAGAGAGGCAGAGGTGGCGCCAGTTGCATAGCCCTGACCACCAATTACAGTCTTGGCGGTCTTTTCAGTAATAAACGCCACACGACCGGCGGATTCCATACCGTTATGACCAGCCTCAGCGGTTGCACCCTTAGTGTGCTCAATGGTCACCTTCGCCGTGATGTCCTTAACCTGAATCTTGCTCTGAGGATTCAGACGCAGATATAGGGGGACAACCAGTGCCCAGTCAGTCTTGGAGGAAGTAGCACCCAGAGTGCCGACAGCATCTACAACGGTTGCCTCAGTATAAGTAGTGTCACCGAATACTTCGTCGTACTTATAAGAGTAGGCGTGTGCCCAATTTCCAGTGTTTATGCCAGTATTGTCCTTATACTTGCCACCTTCTGCCTTATCTGTTGCAGTAACATAGTGAGTCGGGTGGAGCGTGGTGCCCACTGCCTCGCTGGTCACCACCAGAGTACCGGCTGTAAATTTGCTAGACAGGGAAATTTCCAGGTTTGCGCCTTCGGTGGTAGCGGTGATTTTCATACCGTTGGCTTCCACCTTATTATTGCTGGCAAACCATGCGTAAGTAGAGCTGCCCAGTGCGATAGCAGCCACCAGCACCATGGCGATGGCGGCCAGCAGCTGGCGCTTGATTGCTTTGGAATTCATAAAGAATCCCTCCTTTTTTTGCGTATTCGTTACCCGTTAAACGGGCATATGGATTTTATATCCATCCGCGGTTGTGGCGCGGATAATATACATAAGTGGTTATCCCTTGATGAATGGAACCCGCCCGGTCGCGCACCCCTTGGCTTCCCCCGGGGGGAAGCTGTCGCTTTCAGCGGCTCTTCGGAACCGATGAAAGTGACTGATGAGGG
>ERZ837910.800-NODE-800-length-48019-cov-7.549495_pt1 | contig 48019 bp, 40 predicted proteins | sample MGYA00519940_ERZ837910 | MGnify/ENA primary metagenome ERZ837910 (study PRJEB31850, sample SAMEA3708825) | human gut metagenome | biome: human gut; feature: human-associated habitat; material: faeces | place: China | collected 2014 ... | reverse complement strand
AAAATAATGAAATTCATGCCGTGTTTTTGGTCGTTTTGGTGAAAAATGATAAAAATCACAGTTTTATGGCGGAATTTTGAATTTACAGGCGAGGAAACCGCCCGGAAGGCCGGTTCCAGTCTGTCGATAAAGTTTATTTTCATGCAGGAACGGCTGCCGCGCGGCGCATGAGGAAACCGGGAGAGGTGATCTTCTCGATGCCCTGATCGTGGCCCGGGCGCAGGTCGTACAGACCGCGCTCCCACTTGCTCTTGCGGCGCAGCGTGACCTGTACGCGGTCGAACACGACGTCCTCGATATGGTTGCCCTCGCAGCTGGAAATGATGCAGTTGTCAACGATAACGTTTTCGAAATCACCGGTGCCCTCGGTGCCGATCTTGAGCGCGGCGGAGGTCGAGGTCAGCGTACAGCCAGAGAGTTCTGCATGGTGATACCGGTAAAGGTGATATGATTGCAGTGCTCTACATGGCACATGGTCGGACGGAGATAGAAGTCACCGTTGAAGTAACAGGGGCTGACGCGCTTCATGAAAGCATAAACGTTGCCGTCGATCGCGCCCTGACCGGGTATATCCGCAACTGCATACAGGTGCAGCAGCAGCCGGACGCCGTATCCGCCCGGCAGGGTCACGCGGACATCCGCCGCATCCTCTCCACCGGTCAAAGCCCCCTCAGCCGCAGCTATGACGGCGCGGCAGGCGTTGCGGACATGGCGGAGGAGGTGCGGGCGCTGCGGCAGCGCGGCATACGGGTCGCCGCTGTCTTTATGGGCGAGAACGCCAGCGTCCCCGATGCACAGACGATCTACGGGCACGATCTCGTCCGCATTCAGCGGATGGATCAGCTTGCCGCGGCCGCCGGAAAGCTCATTCAGGAGGAGATACGGGAATTGTCCGGCTGATTTTCCGGCAGCTCTCATGACACACCCGTTTTACTGAGAATACAAAAAAGAGGCTCCCCGTCTGGGAGAGCCTCCTTTTATTATCATTTTGGAATATCTCAGAGCGCCAACTCGACGCTCTGCTCGATCTCGATTTTGCTGCGCGCAATCTCTGCGCGATACTGCGCGAATACCGCCGTCTCCATGCGCCACGCGATGCCGCAGCCTGCCGACAGCTGCCGCGGCACGGGAATCAGTCTGCCGGGGATGCCGCTGTCCCGGCAGAACGCCTCCATCTCCATCGCCGCATCCGTGGTATGGAACGTGAGCACCCGGTACGCTTTTCTCGTCCGCTTCACGCCTCAAACGTGATCTCGAAGCAGCCGTCCGGGCGAACGGTCGTCGCAAAGCTCTTTTTTTCGTATTCGAGCATCTTTTCGATGTTCCTGCGCGTATGCGCCTCGTCGCCGAGAACGCGGACGGTCCTGCCGTGATTGTCCTGCATGGCGTCCATCGTCAGCAGCACCGGCTCCGGACAGGAAAGGCCGCGCACATCTACTTCAACAAAGTTTTCCATTGCATTTTCTCCTTTTCCGGCTTATCGAGCCGCTTTTTTTCGGCGCAGATTGGTTCCTGCGATGACGAACAGTACGACGATGCAGACGATGACGGCGATCTTGCCTGCCGCCGACGGGCCGCCGGGAACCGCCGCCTCGGTTTCGGTCGCAGCCTTTGCCGCCGCGCCGGCCAGACCGAAGTTATGCGCAGCCGCCGCGCCGAGCAGCATGCCGAGGAAGGTCACGGCGCTGTCGGACGAGCCCTGACCGGCCAGAATAAGCTGACGCAGCGGACAGCCGCCAGCCAGAACAGCCGCAAAGCCGACAACGTACATGCCGAGAATGTTCCAGAGGTGCTGAGAATGCGCGATCGGCTGACCGGAGAAGCCGAGGTGAAAACTGCCGGCGGCGAGATTGTAAACCGCCATGACCGCGAACAGCGCCGCAATGATGCTGATGAGGTCAAAATTCTTCATAAGGAGCACGTCGCGGATGCTTCCTGCGAAGCACATGCGGCTCTTCTGCGCGAGCGCGCCGATGATGAGCGCCGCGACCAGAGAAAGGATAACGGGCGCGTGCTTGCTGCCGGGGCCTTCGGCGCTCATAGCGTAAACGCCGGTCGCCGTGCCGACGACGAGCAAAGCGGCGAGCAGGACAGGCAGGACTGCGCCGCTAAGCGGCTTCGCTTCATAGGCGCGGCCGAGAGAGAAGCCCTTTTTGAGGAAGAACGAGCCGGTCGCAACGCCGCCCGCAAAGCCGATGAGCGCGACCCATGCGTTCAGATCGCCTGCGGACATACGCAGCACCATGCGGAGCGGACAGCCGAGGAATACGAGCGCGCCGATCATCATCGCGGCGCCGAGGATAAAGCGCACCATCGGCGAAGAACCGGCGGTGGACTTGTATTCCTTCGTCAGCAGGGCGAGCAGGAACGAGCCGCAGACAAAGCCGACGATCTCCGGGCGGAAATACTGTACGGGCGCGGCCGTGTGCAGCTTGAGCGCGCCAGCGCTGTCGCGGATGAAGCAGGCCACGCAGATAGCCATATTCGCCGGGTTGCCGTAGATCGCCAGCAGCGCGACCAACAGACCGGCCACCGCGCCGGACAGCGCGAGCTTCCATGTCTTGTCAAAGAATTTCATGTTTTTCTCCTTTTACTGTGCTTTTATATCTGATAAAAGTATAACACAGCCGGATTTTGATGTGAAATTCATTCTATTGATATTCTATTGTATTTTATTGAAAAAATCTATAAATCAGCTTATAATAGAGAAAACGAAACAGAAGGGACGCGCGGTAAATGGATATTCGGCAGCTGGAGGCCTTTGTATACACGGCAAAATATCAGAGCTTTTCGCTCGCGGCGCAAAAGCTGTATCTTTCCCAGCCTACGGTCAGTTCGCACATCTGCAATCTGGAAAAGGAGCTGCACACGCAGCTTTTGCAGCGGACGACCAAGGCGCTGTCCATGACGCCGGCCGGGCGCAGACTGTACAGCTATGCGGCGGAAATCCTCGACCTGCGGCACAAGGCAATTCTGGAGCTGACCAGTCAGCAGGAGGCCATGCTGCACATTGGCGTATCCTCGGTGCCGTCGCTGCATCTTCTGCCCGAGCTGCTCGCGGCGTATCATGTGCAGGCGCCCGAGGTGCGCTTCCGCACGAGCTGCTCGGACAGTCTGGACGTGATACGCAAGGTCTCCGAGGGCGGCTGCGACATCGGTCTTGCCGGCACGAAAACCGCCGCGCCCGGCTGCGGATTTCTGCCGGTGACATCGGACGAGCTGGTCCTCGCAGCGCCGAATACGCCGCATTTCCGGGAATATCAGCAGCAGAAGGAGCCGCTGCGGGCGCTGCTGCGCGAGCCGTTTCTGCTGCGCGAGGACAACTCGGGCACCAAGCAGGAAACGCTGTACTTTCTGCGGAACATGGGGCTGTCGCTCGACGAGCTGAACGTCATCGCCGTCATGGATGACGCGGCCTCGCTCATCCGCTGCATCACGCTCGGCATGGGTGTTTCCATCCTGTCGCGCGCGACCGTGCAGAACGATGCGCAGTCGGGCAGACTGCTGCTGTTTCCGCTGGGGCAGTCAGCTTTTCTGCGCAGGCTTTACATCGTGTATCCGTCCGCGCGCCGTATGTCGGAGCAGACGAGACGTTTTCTGGATTTCATGAAGGAATATTATCAGACCGGGCAGCAGCAGGCATGAGCCTGACCATTGCGCCCGGTCTCCGCACGCTCACAGCAGCTTTTCGAACTGCTCGAAGAACCGGAACAGCGTATCGCCGCTCATGGCCAGTGCACGGACGCACACGCCCTGCACCGCCCGGTCTGCGCATATCATTTCCTCCCCCAGATAAAACAAAAGAGCAAAGGCACCCCTGTAAAGCACCTTTGCTCGACTGCTGCATATCATACCATATTTGTGTGAAAAAGTCAAGAGGGTCATCCGCACACAGCCGCGGCATAAACGCAGAAATCCCCTGTCTGCGATGACAACATGCAGACAGGGGAGGCTTTTTTTGCGTTCTTACTCCATCAGGCCGACGCAGTCGTAGTACGGCTTTTCAGCGATCAACTTCTTGTTATCTTTGAACATAGTATGTCCCAGAGTAATCACAAGGTAGTCCGCCTTCTTGAGGATCTCCTCGAAGGAAACGTTCGGGATACCCTGTACCTCTGCATCCTTGGCGAACGGCTCGCAGGCGATAACGTTGACGCCCTTCTCCTGAAGAACGTGACAGAGCTCGATGGACGGGGACTCGCGCAGATCGTCAACGTCCGGCTTGTAGGACAGGCCGAGCACGCCGACCGTATCCGTGACCTTCTTCAGCTCGGAAACGACCTTGCCGGCAACAAAGACCGGCTTGTTCTCGTTGCGCTCGCGGGCAGCGAGGATGACCTTGGCCTCCGCCGGGAACTGCTCGTAGATGAACCACGGGTCGACCGCGATGCAGTGACCGCCGACGCCGACGCCCGGGGTTAGGATATTGACGCGCGGATGGCAGTTGGCGAGCTTGATGAGCTCGAATACGTCGATGCCCATCTTGTCGCAGATGACGGACAGCTCGTTCGCGTAAGCGATGTTGACGTCGCGGAAGGTATTCTCGGTCAGCTTGCACATCTCGGCGGTCAGGTCGTCGGTCTTGTGGACAACGCCCTTGTCGAGCACCTTTTCGTAGATGGAAGCCGCCATCTCAGCCGCCGCGGGCGTGCGCGCGCCGACGATGCGGTCGTTGTTCTTCAGCTCGTACATCATGTTGCCCGGGATGACGCGCTCGGGGCAGTGCGCAACATGGATCTTCTCCATCGGGATGCCGGACTCCTCGCTCAGCACGCGCGCGAGCATTTCCGAGGTGTGCGGCGGAACGGTGGACTCGAGGATGACGAGGTTCGGCGCCTCGAGCACCTTGCCTGCCATGCGGCCGGCGGACTCGACGAATTTCAGATCCGCCTTGTGGCTACCGGTCTCGTCCTTGTAGAACGGGGTCGGAACGGAAATATAGAACACATCCGACTTTCCGAGCGTGTCGGAGAAGTGCAGATGGCCGTGAGCAACTGCCTTTTCAAACGCCTCCTGCAGGCCCGGCTCGACAATGTGGATGTGGCCGCCCTGAAGGGTTTCGATGGTTTTCTTGTTGACGTCGAAGCCGCAGACCTCAAAACCGGCTTCAGCGAGGGTGATCGCGGTCGGCAGGCCGATATAGCCAAGACCCATGACAGTAATTTTCATAGTTTTCTTACCTCATTCAGCGTAATCTTCTTACATTATACCACTTTTTTCGCAAAGTTCAACGTAGTGTTTGAATTTTTACGCGAATACGTCTATAATGTATTACATAGTGTTTTCAGCGAAACGGCTGGTTCGCTCAATTTCCAACGAATGGATGTCTGTATTATGATTTTCAAGGGCCTGCTCGACGACGCTCGCTCGATCCGCGACCGCGACCCTGCGGCGCGCACCACGCTCGAGGTCGTCCTCCTCTATCAGGGCTTCCATGCTCTGTTTTACCACCGCCAGGCACACTGGCTCTATCAGCACAAGCACTTTTTCCTCGCGCGTGCGCTTTCGCAGTTTGCGCGGCATATGACCGGCATCGAGATACACCCCGGCGCGAAGATCGGCAAGCGCCTGTTCATCGACCACGGCATGGGCATCGTCATCGGCGAGACCGCCGAGATCGGCGACGACTGCACCATCTACCACGGCGTCACCCTCGGCGGCACCGGCAAGGACACCGGCAAGCGCCACCCGACCATCGGCAACAACGTGCTGATCTCGACGGGTGCGAAGGTGCTCGGCCCGTTCACCGTCGGCGACAACAGCCGCATCGGCGCGAACGCCGTCGTGCTCCAGGAGGTCCCGCCCGATTCCACCGTCGTCGGCATCAAGGCGCGCGTCGTCAAGATCGCCGGTCAGCGCATCGGTCCCTCCCCTGCGTACACGCTCGATCAGATCAACCTCCCCGACCCGCTCGCACAGGAGCTTTGCCGCCTGCAGAGCCGCGTCTACGCCAACGAGCAGAAGCTCCGCAAGGAAGAGGCGCGCGAGCGCGAGGCCGACAAATAATCCCATATACAATGCAAAATCCCTCCGGAGAACAGCTCTTCGGAGGGATTTTTTGCGCTCAGAACGTCTCGGCGATCCTGCCGAACAGCTCATTGATGCGGTCATATCTCTGCTTGAGATACAGCCAGCCGAACAGCGCCTCGAGCGCGGTCGCGTGCGCGTACTCCGCGACCGTTGCCGACTTGGGCACGGTCTTGGGCTTGGCGTTGCGGCCGTGACGGTAGACGGTCTCCTCCTCCTCGGTGAGGTCAGGGAGGATATGCTCGATGGCCTTCGCCTGTGCGGAGGCGCGCACGAGCGTTATCGTCTGACTGTGCAGATTTTTCGCTGTCTGCGTGCCGCCGCAGGCGAGATGGGTGCGAACCAGTATCTCATAAACGGCATCGCCCACATGGGCGAGCGCGAGGCTCGACATGCGGGCGATAGCGGCATCATCCAGCTTGGGATGAAGATAATCCATTACTTGTCCTCGGACGCCGGAGCGGCAGTCTCAGCAGCCTTTGCAGCCTCAGCCTTAGCCTTGGCGGCAGCAGCCTGCTTTGCCTGCATTTCCTTGAACTTCTTGACTTCCTCAGCGGTCGGAACCGGCTCGATGCAGCCCTTCGGGCAGGCCTTGGTGCACATCTTGCAGTTCTTGCACTTGTCGTAGTCGATCTTGGCTACGCCGTCGACAACGTGGATCGCGTCGAACTTGCAGGTCTTTTCGCACATGCGGCAGCCGATGCAGCCGTTCGAGCAGACCTTCATGACAGCCGGGCCCTTGTCCTTGTTCACGCAGTTTACGTGAACCTTCTTGGAGACCGGGATGAGGTCGATGATCTTCTTCGGGCAGGTGGAAACGCACTTGCCGCAGGCAACACACTTGTCGATGTCGACCTTTGCTACGCCGTCAACGATGTGAATTGCGTCGAACGCACACGCCTTGACGCAGGAGCCGAGGCCCATGCAGCCGAATGCGCACGCCTTCGGGCCGCCTGCAACACGCATTGCAGCGTTGCAGTCCTGAAGGCCCTCGTATACAGCCTTGTCGACTGCGTTGCAGCCGCCGTTGCACTTGACGTGAGCGACATTGCGCTCGCCCTCAGCAACCTCGACGCCGAGCACCTTTGCGATCTTTTCCGCCGCAGCGGCGCCGCCTACAGGGCAGCCGTTGACCGGAGCGCGGCCCTCGACGATCGCAGCAGCCAGGCCGTCACAGCCCGGGAAGCCGCAGCCGCCGCAGTTAGCACCCGGCAGGCACTCGCGTACCAGCGGGATGCGCTCGTCAACCTCTACGGCGAAGACCTTAGCGGCAACGCCGAGCAGGATCGCGAATACGATACCCATGATAAAGAGTACCGCAACCGCGTAAATAACATTTTGCATATCCATTTCTTGTGTCCTCCCTTACCAAATCGACAGGCCGGAGAAGCCCATGAAGGACATAGCCAGCAGAGCTGCTGCAACCAGAGAGATCGGGAAGCCTTCAAAGCACTTCGGGCACTTGGAAGTTGCGTCCAGACGCTCGCGGATGGAAGCGAACAGTACGATAGCCAGCGTGTAGCCGACACCGGCTGCAACACCGTATACCAGAGAGCCGATGAACGAATAGCCGTTGGAGATGTTGGTCTTAGCCGCGCCGAGCACCGCGCAGTTGGTGGTGATCAGCGGCAGGAAGATACCGAGCGCAGAGTACAGCGACGGCATAGCCTTCTTCATGAACATCTCGACGAACTGAACCAGCGTTGCGATTACGAGAATGAACGCGATGGTCTGCATATAGCCCAGACCGAGGGGCTCGAGAATGAAGTACTGTACAGCCCAGGATGCTGCGGAAGCGATCGCCATAACGAAGATAACCGCCATGCCCATGCCGAGCGCGGTGTCGGTCTTCTTGGAAACGCCGAAGAACGAGCAGCAGCCGAGGAACTGAACGAGGATGTAGTTGTTGACCAGAATCGCCGCGATAGCGAGCGACAGAATATCGGTCAAGCCCATAGAGGCAGGTAATGCAAAAGACATTTACTTGCCCTCCTTTCCAGCCATGATCTTCTGGATCGCAGCGAGAATGAAGCCCATCATGAGGAAGCCGCCTGCCGGCAGGATCATCATGACCATCGGGTTGGAGTTGAAGAACGGAACTGCGATGCCGTTTACGCCGTTGACGTAGCCGGACAGGATGGTGCCTGCGCCCAGCAGCTCACGGAAGAAGCCCATGAGAACCAGAGCGAAGGTGAAGCCCAGACCCATGACAACGCCGTCGATTGCGGAGGGCAGAACCTTGTTCTTGGAAGCATACGCCTCGGCACGGCCGAGGATGATGCAGTTAACTACGATCAGCGGCAGGAACAGACCGAGCGACGAAGCCAGCGACGGCAGGAATGCCTGCATGGACAGGTCGATCATGGTTACGAAGGTCGCGATGACCGTGATGAAGGCTGCGATACGGATCTTGTCCGGAATGATCTTGCGCAGCGCGGAGATAACTACGTTCGAGCAGATGAGAACGACGGTAGCCGCCGCGCCCATGCCGATCGCATTCTGCAGAGAAGTGGTGGTTGCCAGCGTCGGGCAAAGACCGATCGTCTGCATGAAAACCGGGTTATCGAGGATAACGCCCGATTTCAGCTGTTCAGAAAATTTCATTGTGGCTTTTCCTCCTTAACCCAGAGTAGCGACATATGCTGCCGCCGTATTAACGCCGTCGGTTACTGCACGGGAGGTGATGGTCGCGCCGGTGATGGCGTTGATCGTACCGCCGTCCTTGGTAACCTGGAGCTGACCGTCAGCCGCCTGACCTGCGTACTGGGTGATCCAGTTCGGGTCTGCCTGGCTCTTCGCACCGAGGCCCGGGGTCTCGGAGTGAGAAGTAACCTTTGCGCCTGCGACCGTGCCGTCAGCGTTGATGCCGACGATCATGGTAACGTTGCCGCCGAAGCCCTTCGGCTCTACCTGTACGCAGTAGCCGACTTCTTCGCCGTCCTTGGTAGCCTTGTAAACGCCGTCAATCTGAGCGGCGGTGCGGCCTGCCGGCAGGGTGACGCCTGCGGCTGCGACTTCGTCTGCGCTGAGCGCGGTGTTCATGTCCTCGAACTCTGCGTCCGGGATGATCTCTGCCATGGCAGCGTCGCGGGTTTCAACTGCGTTCTGCGCGATCTTGTCCGCGGTTACGCCGTTGATCACGCCGAGCAGCAGTGCGCAGATGAACGTAATGAGGCCCAGTACGACGACAAGCTGTACGATGCCGCCTTCCTTTTTATTGCTTTCCATGATTTACTGCGCCTCCTTCTTAACCTTGTCGAGCTGATAACCGAACTTGCGCGGATGGGTCTTCTTGTCGATTGCCCAAACCAGCGTGTTCATGATCAGGATGGAGTAGGATACGCCCTCCGGCAGACCGCCGAAGTAACGGATGAATACGGTCAGCAGACCGCAGCCTACGCCGAATACGATCTGGCCCTTCGGGGTTACCGGGCTGGTAACGTAGTCGGTAGCCATGAAGATCGCGCCGAGCATCAGACCGCCGTCAAGCACCTGATACAGCATCCACTGCAGGTGGCTCTGGCCGCCCATCGGGAAGAGGAAGGTGATGACTGCAACGGTGAGGATGTACGCCGCCGGGATGTTGATGGTGATGACCTTGCGCCAGAGCAGGTACAGGCCGCCAACGATCAGTGCCAGTGCGGAGGTCTCGCCGATAACGCCGCCGGTCTGGCCGAGCAGGGACTCGATGACCGAGCAGTCCGGCAGAGTGCCGGTCTTGAGGCTTGCGAGCGGAGTCGCGGTGGAGATCGCATCGGTAACGGTGACGTTGCCGAAGAGCGGCAGCTTTGCGTGCGGCGCGGTCCAGGTGGTCATGAAGCCGGCCCAGGAAGCCATCATGAATGCACGCGCGCCGAGCGCCGGGTTCATGAAGTTCTTGCCGATGCCGCCGAACAGCATCTTGACAACGATGATGCCGAACAGACCGCCGAATACGGTCAGCCACAGCGGAGCTGCGACCGGAATGTTGAAAGCGATCAGAACGCCGGTGACGAAGCAGGAAAGGTCGCCTACGGTGTTCTCATGCTTTACGATTTTATTGTAAATGGTTTCAAATACAGCGCAGGACACCATCGCAATGATAACATGGATGAGTGCGCGAACGCCGAAGGTGTAGATCGCAACAGCCAGTGCCGGAACGAGCGCGATGAGCACGTCGAGCATCAGACTCCGGGTGTCATCGTCCGCCTTGATATGCGGCGAGGAGGTTACGACTACTTTGCTAAGATCATAAGCCATTTTCGTTTTTCCTCCTTACTTGTTCTCTGCCTTGGCAGCCGCCTCAGCCTCGGCCTTCTTCTTTTCAGCCTCAGCCTTTGCGCGCTCTGCCATGCGCTTTGCCTGGATCTTGCCCTTGGTCAGACGGAACTGTGCGACCAGCGGAATGCGAGCCGGGCAGACATAAGCACAGGAACCGCACTCGATGCAGTCCATCATGCCGCAGTCAACAGCATTGTCGAGGTCCTCCTGCTTGCCGTATACGTTCATGTAGATCGGCAGGAGGTGCATCGGGCAGGCGTTGATGCACTTGCCGCAGCGGATGCACTGGGGGTCCTTGACGCGCTTGTCCTCATCGCCCGCGAAGGCGAGGAAAGCGTTGGTGCCCTTGACGACCGGAGCGTCGAGGGAGAACTGGGCGTTGCCCATCATCGGGCCGCCCGCGAGGAGCTTGTTCGGCGCTTCCTTGAAGCCGCCGCAAGCGTCGATCAGCTTTTCGATCGGGGTGCCGATGCGTGCTTCGAGGTTCTTCGGCTCGGCAACAGCGGAACCGGAAATGGTGACAACGCGGCGGATGACCGGCATGCCGGTGGTAAAGCGGCGGTAGATCGCGCCTGCGGTGTCTACGTTGAATACCGCGCAGCCTGCGTCTGCCGGCAGCTTGCCGGACGGAACCTCGCGGCCCGTGCAGGCATTGATGAGCTGCTTCTCAGCGCCCTGCGGGTACTTGCACTTGAGGGGATACAGGTGCAGACGCGGATCGTCTGCGATCAGCTGCTCGATCTTCGGGAAGGTGTCAGCCTTGTTCTCCTCGATTGCGATGATCGCGTTCTGTACGCCCATCAGGTCTGCGAGCATCTTGAGGCCGCCGATGGTTTCCTCGGGGCGCTCGAGCAGCAGGCGATGGTCGGACGTGATGTACGGTTCGCACTCTGCGGCGTTGATGATGACCGTGTCACACTTGCCGATACCGGACTGGATCTTGACATGGGTCGGGAAGGTCGCGCCGCCGTGACCTACGATACCTGCCGAACGGATGCATTCGATGCGCTCCTCGTTGGACATGGATGCGAAGTCGTAGGGATGTACGGACTCGTGCGGACGGTCCTCGCCGTCATTCGTGATAACGATGGACAGGACCTTGCTGCCGTTCGGATGCAGGCGCGGCTCGATTGCCTTTACCTTGCCGGAAACGGTTGCGTGGACCGGAGCGCTGACGAAGCCGCCGGCCTCTGCGATGGGCTGTCCGAGATCCACAGTGTCACCGACCGATACGATCGGCTTCGCCGGGGCGCCGATGTGCATGGAAACCGGCAGGATTACCTCGTCGGGCAGAGCCAGCTTCTCGATCGGCTTGGTGTTTGTCGCGGATTTATATCCCGGATCTGCATGAGTACCGGGATGTATGCCGCCACGGAACGAATACACCATTTTTTTCACCTCTCTGTTATTTTGCGCAAGAAGAACCGGCATGACCGGCTTCCTCTTCTTCAGAATTGAGCAGGCTGCACAAACTGCGCAACCATACAACATAGATTATACTGTTTTATGCACCTTGTGCGCAAGTCCTAATTACAAAAAAAATCAACCAAATTACATATTTTCTTTGTTCATCTTGCCAAATGAGGTCTATTTTCCCTCAGTTTCCTTTGTTGATTACGCATGAGTTCAGCCATATTCCATCATCGGAAACGGACAGACCGCCGGTTAGCAAAAAGCAACTTCATGACACAAAAGAGAGCACAGCGGTATGCTGTGCTCTCCTCGGTCTGTCGATAAAGTCTATTTTCATCCGCGCGGCAGCGCGCATTCAAAAGCGTTTGCTGCGCAAACGCTTCCGAGCCGGGGGCGTGTACCTCGGCTCGGATACCTTGAGAGGGAGAAAGTTTCCGCATGGGAACTTTCGGACGTCCGTGTTTTGCGAAGTCAAAACGCAGATTGTCGGAAAAACGAAGTTTTTCGACAGTCTAAAAGAGAGCACAGCGTTATGCTGTGCTCTCCTGAAATCTGTGGAATATGCAGTCTTTTAGATTGCGCGGACAGAGATCATGCCCTCGATGGCGCGCAGCGCTGCGAGGTTCTCCTCGGTCGGCTGGTCTGCCAGGTCGATGATGGTGTAGGCGTAATCGCCGCGCGAACGGTTGCCCATGTTCTCGATGTTGGTGTGGACCGCCGAGGTGATGGACGCGATCATGTTCGGAATGTTCTTGTGGATGAGGCAGACGCGGTAGCCGCCCTCATACGGAACCTTGAGGTTCGGGAAGTTGACCGAATTGCGGATGGTGCCCTTCTCGAGGTACTCGGTAATCTCGTAAACGGCCATCTTCGCGCAGTTGTCCTCGCTCTCCGGGGTAGAAGCGCCGAGGTGCGGCAGCGTGATGGCATTCTCCTGCTCGAGGATCTCGTCGGACGCAAAGTCGGAAACGTAAGCCGCGACCTTGCCGCTCTCGAGCGCCTTCGCCATCGCCTTGGTGTCGACCAGCTCGCCGCGCGCGAGGTTGATGACGCGCACGCCGTCCTTCATCTTCTCGATCGCCTCTGCGCTGATGGTGTTCTTCGTGTCAGCGTTCAGCGGAACGTGAATGGTGATGTAGTCGCAGTTCGCGAAGATCTCGTTCAGATCGGTAACGTGCTTGACCGAGCGGTCGAGCTTGAGTGCGCCGTCAACCGACAGGAACGGGTCGTAGCCCCATACTTCCATGTCGAGCGCAACGGCTGCGTTTGCGACCTTGACGCCGATGGCGCCGAGACCGATGATGCCGAGCTTCTTGCCCGCGATCTCCGGGCCTGCATAAGTCGACTTGCCCTTCTCAGCCGCCGGGCCGATATCCGGCGTGCCCTTGAGGCCCTTTACCCAGTTTGCGCCCTGTACGACCTTGCGCGACGCAAGCAGCAGCGCGCAGATGACCAGCTCCTTGACCGCATTTGCGTTCGCACCCGGGGTGTTGAATACAACGATGCCCTCCTGCGAGCAGCGGTCGATCGGAATGTTGTTGACGCCGGCGCCGGCGCGTGCGATGCACTTGAGGTTCTTCGAAAACTCGACCTCGTGCAGCTTTGCGGAGCGGACCAGAACCGCATCATAGTCGGTGAAGTCCTCCGAGCAGGTATATTTCGCAGCATCCAGATCGTCCAGACCGACCTTGGAAATCTTGTTGTAAAGCTTTACGTTATACATTTTGTTCTCCTTTGCCGAACGATCTCTTACTTGTTTTCTGCGGCGAACTTCTTCATGAAGTCGATCAGATATTCAACGCCCTCGATCGGCATTGCGTTGTAGATGGAAGCACGCATGCCGCCGACCGAACGGTGGCCCTTGAGGTTGGACATGCCGGCCGCCATGGATTCCTTGGCGAACTTTGCGTCGAGCTCGTCGTCGCCGGTGCGGAAGGTAACGTTCATGTGGCTGCGCGAAGCCTTCTCTGCGACAGCCTTATAGAAGTCCTGCGAGTCGAGGTAGTCATACAGCATGGCGGAACGCTTCTCAGCGCGCTCCTGCATGGCCTTGACGCCGCCCATCTGCTCGACCCACTCGAGAACGAGGCCGAGAACGTAGATGCCGTACGTGGGGGGTGTGTTGTACATGGAGCCCTTGTTGGCCATGGTCTGCCAGTCGAGCATGACCGGGTACTTTTCGAGCGGATAGCTGCCGAGCAGATCCTCACGGACGATGACGACGGTAACGCCCGCCGGGCCCATGTTCTTCTGCGCGCCTGCGTAGATGACGCCGTACTTGGAGACGTCTACCGGCTTGGAGAGGATGTTCGAGGACATATCCGCAACGAGCGGTACGCCTGCCGGAGTCTCGGGGTCGTACTGGTACTCGGTGCCGTAGATGGTGTTGTTGGCGCAGATGTAGAAGTAATCTGCGTCCGGACGGATGTCCAGCTCGGACTGCGTCGGTACGCGGTCGAAGTTGCGGTCCTTGGAGGAGAAGGCAACATGGATGTCGCCGAACTTGACCGCTTCCTTGTATGCGTTGTTTGCGAAGTTGCCGGTGAGGGCATAATCTGCCTTGCCGGTCTTGAGCAGGTTCATCGGGATCGCTGCGAACTGGGTCGAAGCGCCGCCCTGCAGGAACAGCACCTTGTAGTTGTCCGGGATAGAGAGCACACGGCGAAGAGCCGCTTCAGTCTCGGTAATGATGCCGTCATATACCTTGGATCGGTGACTCATCTCCATGACTGACATGCCGGAGCCCTTGTAGTTCAGCATTTCGGATGCACAGCGCTCGAGCACCGGAACCGGAAGCATGGAGGGGCCTGCGGAGAAATTGTAGATACGATTGTCTGCCATAGTTGATAGCCTGCCTTTCAAAAATAAACATTCCGTTTTATTTGTGGAATGTGATATTCATTATAATATAAAATACTTCGATTTACTACCGAAAAATCTCCCAAAAATCCGCGGTCAAATGCACCTGCTATTATACATTTTAATCGGTGTTATGAATTTTTTTAATAGTACGCTGAAAATTCAGCTCTGCCTGTAATACCGGCCGTTTCATTTGCCATTTTCCGGTCTGCCGTGCTATACTTAAAAAGCTGTCGCGAAACTACAGTTTCGCCGACAAGCTGTGTTCTGCTCGCGCAGAACACGAGTCGTCCGAAAGTTCCTGTTCAGAAACTTTCTCCCTCCAGAAGTATAAAAACCGAGGTACACGCCCCCGGTTTTTATGAAATCGCTGCGCGTTTCCTATTTTATGCGCGCTGCCGCGCGGCTGCTTCATTTCGCAAGCTTCGCTTATCTGACAAACAATACTTATATATTATAGTAAGGAGCCATCCGTTATGCACCACCGTAAAATGCCGGCCGGCCGTGCATCCCTGCACCGCCGCCAGCATCATGCCATCGACCGGCTGATGCCGTTTACCGGCGCGCCGCTTTTCCACGCGCTTCAGCTGCTCGCCACCTCGGATTCGGCGCGCTTCCATATGCCCGGCCACAAGGGACAGCCGGTTTTCAACTCGTTCCGCGATGTTTTCGCCATCGACTACACCGAGACCTACGGCACGGGCAATCTCTACCTCGGCGACGGCCCGATCCGCGACGCAGAGGTCGCGGCGGCGCGTTATTTCGGCGCGAACGACTGCTTTTTCCTCACCGGCGGCTCGACGCAGGGCATCCTCGCCATGCTCGGCGCGGCGGTCGGCCGCGGCGGCAGCGTGCTCATCGACCGCGAGGTGCACCGCTCGGTCTGCCACGGCTGCGCCCTGCTCGACATCACGCCGTATTTCTTCTCCGCGCCCCTGCTCGAGCCGTTCGGCATTACGGGCGCGCTGCGCGTCGAGGACGCCGAGCGTCAGCTGCTCGCCCATCCCGACATCCGCGCCGTCCTGCTCACCTCGCCCACCTACTACGGCCTGCGGCGCGACCTTCCGGCCTTCGCCGACCTGTGCCGCGCACACGGAAAGCTGCTGCTCGTCGACGCGGCTCACGGCGCACACTTCCCGGCGGTCGGTCTGCCGTCGCCGGTCGAGGAGGGCGCGGATATGGCCGTGCTCTCCATGCACAAGACCATGCCCTGTCTCGGGCAGGCGGCTGTGCTGCTCTCCGGACCGGGCACAGACCGCGCATCCCTGCGCGAGAACACCGCCCTGTTCGGCACCTCCAGCCCCTCCTACCCCATCATGGCCTCGATCGACCTTGCACGCGCATATAATGAAGGACCCGGCCGCGAAAAATACCAGAAGGCCGCCGCCGTCTGCCGCGAAATGCGCGAATACATCTGTGCGCACACAGTTTTCACCGCGCTCACCGAACGGGATTTCCCCTCGCTCGACCCCTGCCGTCTGACCGTCTGCACCGCAGGCACCGACATCACCGGCCACGCTCTCGCCGATGCGCTGTGGAGCGAGCACGGTGTCGCCTGCGAGATGGCGGACGAGCGCAACGTCGTGTTCATCCTCACCGAAAGCGACACCGCAGGCGCGATCCGCCGTCTGAGACGCGGCCTGCGCGTGCTGTCGCGCCGCCGCAGGGAGACCGCCCTTCCGGTCGAAACGCGGCCGTTCCCCCCTGCCGAGCGCGTCATGAGCGTGCGCGACGCCCGGTTCGCGCCCTCCGCCGAGGTGTCGCTCTCGGACGCCGAGGGCCGCGTCTGCGCCCGTCCCGTGACGCCCTATCCGCCCGGCGTGCCGCTGCTCTGGCCCGGCGAGAAAATTACAAAGGCGCACGTTGAACTTATCCGCGAAAGATGGTACAATGATATAGACAGGATCACCGTTGTCATGCCGGAAAAGTGACGGCCGCGGTGCTTCCGCACGTTTCGGAAATCATCGTCTCCGGACGCATGAACGAAAGGGGATTTTTCTATGAAAATGGTACTCGCGATCATCAACTACGATGATGCACAGGACGTAATCAGCAGCCTGATGAAGGCAGGCTTCTCCATCACCAAGCTCGCGACCACCGGCGGCTTCCTCAAGGCCGGCAACGTGACCATTCTGGTCGGTCTGGACGAGAGCCGTCTGGACGAGTGCTTCGACATCATCCGCGAGCATTCCTCCACGCGCAAGCAGATCATCCCGACCACCGCAGAGCTCGGCATGGGCTTTTTCCCGTCCGCGCCGGTACAGGTCGATGTCGGCGGCGCAACGGTATTTGTGCTCGGCGTCGAGCGCTTTGAAAAGCTGTGATCTCCTTTGACGCCCTCCCCGGCAACCGCAGCCTGAAGGCGAGCCTGCGGCGCGCGCTCGCCGGCCGCGTGCCGCAGACCATTCTGCTCTCGGGAGACGACAGCCGCAGTCTGGAAACGCTCTCGACCGCACTCGCCGCCGGTATCCTGTGCGAGGCGGATGGGCCGCGCCCCTGCGGCGCCTGCCTTTCCTGCCGCAAGGTGCAGGACGGCGTGCATCCCGACCTTACCCTCATCGACGAAGGTGAAGACGAGCTCAAGGTCGATCTTGCGCGGCGTATCAAGGCGGAAAACGCCATCATCCCGAACGACGGCGCGCGCCGCGTGACCGTCATCCGCCATGCGCACAATATGAACGCCTACGCGCAGAACGCGCTGCTCAAGGAGCTTGAAGAGCCGCCGCACTTCGCGTTTTTCATCCTGACCTCGGAAAAGCCGGACGCGCTTTTGCAGACCGTGCGCAGCCGCTGCACGCGCTTCGCGCTCGAGCCGTCCGGGGAGGAGCAGGCCGTCTCCGACGACGAAGCAGTCCGGCTGCTTGCACCCTATCTGACCGCCGTCGCCGGGAAACGCGAGGGCAGCATGATGCTCGCCGCGCTCGGCATGGAAAAAACGCCCCGGCGCGCGCTCATCGGCGTGATGGGCGTCATGCAGGCCGCGCTGCGCGACGCGATCTTCCGCGCGGAGGGCCTGCGCGAGCCGCCGCTCCAGCCTACACTCGCAAAGCAGTCCGAGGCGCTCGCCTCTGCACTCACGCCCGAGCGTCTGCTTGCCTTTTACGACTTTACGGACGAGCTCGTCCACCGCATCTCGCGCAACGCGGCCTCTGCCGCTGTCACCTGCGCGCTGACGAGCGACGTTTACCGCATCTGCTACCAGTAGCACTTCCCCGCAGGGCGCCTGCCCTGCTTTACAGATACAGGAGGACAAACCTTTGACGACCATAATCGGAGTCCGTTTCAAATCAAACGGAAAAATGTATTATTTTGACCCGCAGGATACCGAAGTCACCGCCGGTACCGGCGTAATCGTCGAGACCGCGCGCGGTCTGGAATACGGCGAGTGCGTGCAGGGCAACACCGAGGTGAACGAGCAGTCGGTCGTGCAGCCGCTCAAGCGCATGATCCGCATCGCGACTGAGGCGGACATGAAAACGCTCGAGCGCAACCGCAAGCGCGCGGACGAGGCGTTTCTCGTCTGCAAGCGCAAAATTGAGGACAGAAAGCTCGAAATGAACCTTGTGACCGCGGAATGCACGTTCGACATGAACAAACTGCTGTTCTACTTCACCGCGGACGGCCGCGTAGACTTCCGCGAGCTGGTCAAGGATCTTGCCGGCGTGTTCCGCACCCGTATCGAGCTGCGCCAGATCGGCGTGCGCGACGAGGCGAAGATGATCGGCGGCCTCGGCTGCTGCGGCCGTGAGCTGTGCTGCTCGACCTACCTCGACGACTTTCATCCGGTCTCCATCAACATGGCCAAGGACCAGAACCTTTCGCTCAATCCGGCGAAGATCTCCGGTGTATGCGGCCGTCTGATGTGCTGCCTGAAATACGAGCACGAGGCCTACGCCGAGCTTCAGAAGATCACGCCGCGTCAGGGCAGCGTTGTCGATACCCCCGAGGGCCGCGGCAAGGTCATCACGACCCAGATGTTGCGCGGCATCTGCAAGGTGCAGCTCGATGACAGCCCCGAGCATTCGCTGACCGAGTTCCGCTGTGAGGACTGCACGGTGGTCAAGGGCGCGTGCCGCAACCGCCAGAACGCCGCCGCGATGGCCGAGGAGCGCCGTCAGCGCGAGGAAAACGGCGAAAATCCGCCGTCCGAGCGCCCGGCAAAGCCGCAGAGAGCGGAGCGTCCGGCGAAACCCGAGCGTCAGCCGAGAAGCGAGCGGCCCGAGCGTCAGCCGAAGGTCGAGCGGCCGCCGCGTCAGGAGAAGCCGGAGCGTCCGGCAAGGGGCGAACGCCAGCCCCGTCCTGAGAAGCCGGAGCGCATCGAAAAGAATGCAAATCCTGCTGAAACCGGCGAAAATGCCGCAGCAGAACCGCGCGAGGGTGCACCTCGCCGCCGCTCGCGCGGCGGCCGCAGACACCGCCGCCCGCAGAACGGCGAAAATGCGCCTGCCCCTCAGAACAGCGCCGAATAAAAAGTTCTCCACAGGCTGTGGAGAAAAACAAGGGATAAGCCGAAACGCAGACGAAGGTCTGCGTTTCTTTTTTGCACGCAAAAGCGCTCCCATCCATCCGGACGGGAGCGCTTTTGCGCTTTGGGTTATTGAAAAGAGAGAGATTTCTGAAAGACGCGATCTTACAGCAGCTCGCGCTTGATGCGCTCGAGCGCCTCGGGAGCCTGCTGATCCATCTTCTCCGGGAAGCCGAAGTAGGATACGCAGATGATGTTGTCGCCGCCGACCTTGGGTGCGTCCGGCTTGAGCTGCTTGTTTGCGAAGTCCATGTCGCGCAGGGTCTCGAAGATGCCGTCGAAATCGACCTCACCCTCGCCCATGGCGGTGTGCTGATGGATGGTGTAGTCTGCGCGGCCGCGCTGGTTGAGCCAGGGCGGATTGACGATGTAGCGGCAGTCCTTGGTCTGGTTCCAGGTGTCGGCCAGAAGTACGTGGGTCAGCTCATCGCCGGCGTACTTGAGCATATGGCGGACGTCACCCTTGCCCTGGTCATAGAAGAAGCCGTGGGAAGCGGAGTAAACGTAGCCGAGGTTCTTGGAGCGGAAGGACTTGACGATGTCGCAGGCCTCGTCGTTCAGCTCTACGAAGTCATACGGGTGAGACTGGCACTCTACACGGATACCCTCGCGCTCGATGATCGGGAGCAGCTCCTCCATGGACTTGAAGAACATGCCGTTGCAGATCTCCTGCTGGTTCGGGTCGCCGGAGAACTCGGTGTTGATGACCGGTACGCCCATGTCAACCGCGATCTCGATCATGCGCTTCCAGTTGGCAACTGCGTGCTGGCGCTGCTCCTCGGTCGGGCCGGACCAGCGGTAAACAACGATGAAGGACGAGATCTCTACGCCGGTCTCCTTGAGAGCCTGCTTGTATTCCTGCTGGCACTCCTTGGAGAACAGCGGATGCTTGTAGAACGGGTTGATGCGCGGATGCGGGGACTGCTCGATGTACTTGTAGCCCCAGTCTGCGACCTTGTGTACGTAATCATTGATGGACATCTGCTTGGCCAGAACGTCAACGTCAAATGCGATTTTCATAAATGTTTTCCTCCTTGTCTCTTTGTGCCGTTTCCAGGGCGGCTTCCCTTTCGATGGCTCTATTATACGGCGCTTTATCCGCTCTGCCAATGATACATTTCGCCGTATAACTGCGAAATCCTGCTGTTTTCCCGCGATTGTGCACTTCTGATTATATTTTGCGCAAATGCTGGATGTCTGCGTATTTTATTCATTATTTCGTATAAATTCCTGCTTTTTCTTTTCAGAACACGCTTTAACTCTTGCGCAGCAGAGTAAATTCTGCTATGATGCAGGAAAGGAGCGTGACGCTTTATGCTGATCCCGGAGAAAGGCGTGCATCAAACCTCGGAACGGTATTTCTTCACCCCGTCCTCGCTTGCACGCGAGCTTTTTTATTACCCCACGCGCGGCGGCCATTACTTTTGCAGCAGCCTGTATTCCTTCGACCACCGCTCGGAGATCGCCATGCAGGGCGACCACAACCAGAACATCATGCTGTTCTATATCCACAGCGGCGCGATGGAGCTGACGCTCGGCAGCGTCAAAGCGCTCGCCGCCGCCGGACAGGTCGTGCTGTTCGACTGCCGCGAGCCCTACCGCTACGCTGCCTCGGACGGCCTCGAATTCTCGTGGCTGCTGTTCAACGGACTGAACACGCACGCGTTTTACCGCCGCATCCTTCAGGCGCACGGCGGCCGGCAGGTCTTTATGCCCTCGGGCGTCAGCGAGATCGCGCAGCTGCTCGACAGCATCTTCACCGGCTGCGCCGCAGACGAGCGCCCCGGCGAGGCACAGCTCTCGCAGATGCTCCACCGCATACTCGGCCTGCTGCTGCTCGACGACACCTCTCCGGCTCACGCCGGCAGCGACCGCATCGCAGAGGCCATCCGCTACATGAACCGCCACCTGTTCGAGGAGCTGAGCGTGCAGGAGGTCGCCGCCTCGGTCGCTCTGAGCTCTTCGCACTTTTCGCGCCAGTTCAAGGCCAAAACCGGCTATCCTCCCTATGAATACATCATCCTCCGCCGCATCGACAAGGCGAAGTACCTGCTTACCTCGACCCAGCTCTCGGTCAAGGAGATCGCCTATGCCACCGGCTACAACAGCGAGGAAAACTTCATCCACAGCTTCCGCAGCAACGTCGGCATCGCCCCCGGCCTGTTCCGGAAGCACCCGATATAAGACTGTCGAAAAACTATCGTTTTTCCGACAATCTGTGTTCTGACTTCGCAGAACACGGGTCGTCCGAAAGTTCCCATGCGGAAACTTTCTCCCTCCAGAAGTATAAAAACCGAGGTACACGCCCCCCGGTTTTTATGGCTTTACTTCGCAAAGCTTGTTAAATGCGCGCTGCCGCGCGGCTGCTGCCTTTGCGTAAAAAGGCGCTTTATCGGCAGACCGATAATCTTGAGACCGAAGTTTTTCACCTGTCTCCTTGTGCTATATCCGAAAATGCGGTATACTTGTTATATCTATGAATTTTAACGAAAACGAGGTCCGGATATGAGACTTAGAACCAGACTGGCCGTACTCGTGTGCAAGGCATCGGGCGCGGTCCTGCGCAGACTCGGCCGCGGCGGCACCAACCTGCCGGGCAAGCTCGCGCTCAAGATCGACAAAAACATTCTCGGCGAGCTGTCGCGCGGCGTCAAGGTCACGGTCGTGACCGGCACAAACGGCAAGACCACCACCTCCCGCATGATCGAGCAGGCGTTTGCTGACGCAGGACTCAAGTATTTCTCCAACAAGTCGGGCGCGAACCTGCTGACCGGCATCATCGCCGTGTTCGCCCAGCATTCCACCCTGTCGGGCAAATGCCCCTACACCCACGCGCTCATCGAGTGCGACGAGGCCGCATTCCGCCGGACGAGCGAATATCTTCCCGTCGAGTGCCTTGTCGTGAACAACATCTTCCGCGACCAGCTCGACCGCTACGGCGAGATCACGCATACCCTGAACGCCATCCGTGAGGGCATTACCCATGTCCCGAACGCGACGCTGTGTCTGAACGCGGACTGCTCGCTGACCGCCTCGCTCGCCGAGGACGGCATCCCGAACCCCATCATCCGCTTCGGCGTCAACGTCCCCATCTATTCGGAGACCGCGCACGAGCTGTCCGATGCGGTCTACTGCATCCACTGCAAGACGCAGTACGAGTATGACTACCGCACCTACGGCCATCTCGGCGGCTTCCGCTGCCCAAAGTGCGGCTACCACCGCATCGCCCCCGAGGTCGCGGTCACACAGGTCATTTCGACCGGCGCGGACGCCTCGGACATCGTGCTCGATATTTTCGGACACGCTCACGAGGTTCATGTCAACCTGCCGGGCGGCTACAATATCTATAACGCCGCGGCTGCCGCTGCCGCCGCGCATGTGGTCGGCATCGACGAAAAGACCACGGTCAGCGCCCTCGGCCAGTTCGAATGCGGCTTCGGCCGCGCCGAGCAGTTCCGTCTGGGACAGGCGCAGGCGCGCATGATGCTCGTCAAGAACCCGGCCGGCTACAATCAGGTCATCAACCTCATCTCGCACGACGTCGGCAGCTGCAAGCTCGCCTTCCTGCTCAACGACCGCTTCGCGGACGGCACGGACATCAGCTGGATCTGGGACGTCGATTTCGAGGCGCTCGCCGCGCAGCAGGGCCGCTTTACGCGCATCTTCGTCTCGGGCGTGCGCGCGGACGACATGGCGCTCCGCCTCAAGTACGCGGGCTTCCCGGCCGAGCGCATCGAGCTTGTCCGCGACTACGAAAAGCTGCTCGGTGAGATCGGCGCGGACGCGGCGCCGGCCTTCATCATGCCGACCTACACCGCCATGTTCGACCTGCGCGGCGAGATCGGCAAACATACCGACGTCAAGGCGTTCTACGAATAAGGAGGAACGGAAAAAATGGAACTCAATATCTGCCATCTGTACCCGGACATCCTTAATCTGTACGGCGACCGCGGCAACATCATCACCATGAAGCGCCGCCTCGAGAGCCGCGGCATCAAGGTCAATATCGACGAATGCTCGATCGGCCAGCCGCTGAACGCGGACAAATACGACATCTTCTTCATCGGCGGCGGTCAGGATTTCGAGCAGGAGGTGCTGCTGCGCGACCTTTCCTCCGGCAAGGCGCAGGACATCCGCACCGCGGTCGAGGAGGAAAAGACCTTTCTCGCCATCTGCGGCGGCTACCAGATGCTCGGCGAATACTACAAGACCTGGGACGGCGTGCAGCTCGACTTCATCGGCGCCATCGGCGTGCATACCATCGGCGCAAAGGAGCGCATGATCGGCAACTATATGTTCAGGACCACCCCGGAGAGCGGCGACACGGTCGTCGTCGGCTTCGAGAACCACTCCGGCAAGACCTATCTCAGCGAGCAGGTCGCCCCGCTCGGCATGATGCTCTCCGGAAACGGCAACAACGGCGAGGACAAGACCGAGGGCGCGCGCTACAAAAACGTGTTCGGCACGTATTCGCACGGCTCGCTGCTCCCGAAAAACCCGGTCCTGTGCGATTTTATCCTTCAGACCGCGCTCAACCACCGCTACGACGGCGCAGAGCCGCTCGCGCCCCTCGACGACACGCTCGAGCTGAACGCCCACCGCTATATGCAGGAGCGTCTGTCGCACAACGGATAATGACACACAAGTGTAACACACAGGCCTGTTGAAACGTGGTATTATTATTATAATAAGAGGTGATTACTTTTGAAACTGAAACGATTTTTCTCCGCCTTTCTGGCGGCGGCCCTGCTCGCCGGCACTGTCCCGGCAGCGCTCGCGGCCGACATCGACTCGCACTGGTCGAAGCCCTATGTGACCTCGCTCCACGAGCTCGGCATCATCAACCCCTCCGCCTCGACCGGCAACTATACCCCCGAGGCCTCGGTCACGCGCTGGGAATTCATGCGCTACATCAACCGCGCGTTTGACTTCACCGAAAAGGCATCCATCAGCTTTTCCGATGTCAAAAGCTCGGATACGTACTATGAGACCATCCAGATCGCCGTCAAGCACGGCTACATCAACGGCATGGGCAACAACAGGATGGACCCGGAAGGCACGCTGACCCGCGAGCAGGCCGCGACCATTCTCGGCCGCCTGCACAAGTATGCACCGACCGCGTCCGCGTCCAAGCTCGATGTGTTCACCGACAAGTCCAAAATCTCCTCCTACGCGACGAGCTACGTCGCCGAGGCGGTCTCTCAGGGCTACATCAACGGCTACACTGACGGCACCTTCAAGCCGCAGGGCAACCTCAGGCGCGGCGAGATCGCCAAGATCCTGTACTTCTACCTCGGCTCGTCGCTCAGCGAGTCCGGCAGGCAGTACACTGATGCCGCCTTCAACGGCGACACGAAGAACGTCACCATCTCGGCGGCCTGCACGCTGTCTGACGCGACCGTCGAGGGCAATCTCTACATCACAGAGGGCGTGCTCTCCGGCAACGTCAACCTGAACAACGTCACCGTCAAGGGCGATATCATCGTCGGCGGCGGCAACGTCACGCTCGACGGCGTGACCGCGATGAACCTCATCGTCTCCAACCCGATGGGCATCAAGCCGACCGTGATCGCGACCGGCTCGACCAATATCGGCACCGCAGAGGTGCAGTCCTCCGCCTCGCTCTCTGAGAGCGGTCTTTCCGCAAATGCAGGCGGCTTCTCCGATGTCACCGTGACCGGCGAGGGCGCGAGCCTTTCGCTCGATGCTTCGGTCTGGGATCTGGACACCAAAGCCGCTTCCACCATCGTCACCACCGGCAGCACGCTCATCAGCGAGCTGACCGCGGATGCAAAGACCACCGTCACCGGCAACGGCTCGGTGCAGACCGCAAAGCTGAACGCGAGCGGCTGCGAGCTTGTCATGCAGCCGGATGAGGTACAGCTCGCCAGCGGCGTCACCGCCACCATCGCGGGCAAGTCCGCCGCTTCCTCGACGAGCGTTTCGGTCTCCCCGTCCACCCTGTCCATCGACATCAACAACAAGGACAACATCGCCTTTTCCTATGAATTTCTGTTCAATGCGGACAAGAACGACCTGACCCGCGTCACCGTCGGCGGCAAGAATCTGCGTCAGGGCACGGATTACAACATTCTCTCCGACAAGAACGGCATCCGCATCTACAAGACCTATCTGTCCACTCTGTCTGTCGGCACCTACACCGCAGAGCTGAAGTTCGAGGACGGCACCAAGGCCGCCATCGGCATCGTCGTCAGCAACTCCTCGCTCAGCGCGGTCAGCCCCTCGCAGATCACGTTCGACAAGTACGAAAGTTCGGCGAACTACAACGACGTCACCGTAACGCTCAGTCTGCCGGCCGGCACCCTGCTCGACACGGTCAAGCTCGGCAGCTCGGTGCTCGAGCGCGGCAAGGACTACAACTACAACGCAGCCTCGGGTGCGGTCACCTTCCTGCGCGAGACGCTCGCTAAAAAGAGCAAGGGCAGCTACACCATCACCTTCGTCCCCACGCGCGGCTCCTCGTCGAGCTGCTCGCTGACCGTCACGGATTCCGCGCCGGTCAATGAAGTCGCTCCCTCCTCGGTCGATTTCGACGCGAACACCTCGTCCGGCGGCTATCACGATGTCTCCGTCACCCTCAACCCGGCGGACGGCGCGACCCTCAAGAACATCCGCGCAGGCGGCAAGACGCTCGAGGAGAACTGGCAGTACAAGGTAGACGGCTCGACCGTCACCCTCAGCAAGTCCGCTGTCGCCCAGTTCGGCAAGGACGGCGCGACCTACGCCGACTTCACCTTCGTCATGAGCAAGGGCCAGAGCCCGACGCTGCGCGTCAACTACGTCACGACCTACGCGCTGACCGCGAACGTGGTCGATGACCTCGGTCTGCCCATCTCGGGCGCGACCGTCACCTTCACCCCGAATGATGCCGAAAGCGGCACCGCTGCACAGACCCTCGTCACCGACTCGGACGGCAAGGCGACCGTTTACGTCAAGCGCGGCAGCTACACGCTGACGGCGACGCACGAGCGCTTCACCTCGGCCATCACGCAGACCACGAGCGTCTCCTCCGGCCGCACGGTCAAGATGACCGGCGAGATCCTCGAGACGGTTCAGCTCGTCGTCACCAACGAATACGGCGCTCCGCTTTCCGGCGCGGCGGTATCCATCGGCGGCAAGACCATCACCACCGGCGCGGACGGCACCGCTTCCTTCAGCGTCAAGCGCGGCAGCTATGTAGCGCAGGTGGCCTGCACCGGCTACAAGACCCAGGCAGTTCAGCTTTCGGTCACCGGTTCTCTGCGCGAGCGCGTAAAGCTCGGTTAAAACCGCATAAAAAGCACCTCCGACAGCCGTAAAAGGCATATCGGAGGTGTTTTTCTGTATGCGGCGCTGCCCTTATTCAGTCTCCCAAGGACAGGCCGAGCGCACGCGCCTGCGCGACGATCTCGCAGTCGGGCGGCACGGTCTTCAGCTTGCCCGCCACCTCGGAGAGCGGCACGGCCACGATTTTATCATCGCGCAGCGCGACCATGCAGCCGAACTTCCCCTCACGGATGAGCTCGGCGGCCGCCGCGCCGAAGCGGCTCGAGAGCACGCGGTCTGCCGCACAGGGTGCGCCGCCGCGCTGAAAATGGCCGGGAATGGTCACGCGGATCTCCTGCCCGGTCAGCTCCTTCAGCTCCGCCGCGAGCCGGTAGGATACCGACGGGTACGGCATGGCCTCGCGCGCCGCCTTGAATTCCTTTTTGCTCATGGCCGCCTCCTCGCGGCTGACCGCGCCCTCCGCGACCGCGATGATCGAGAAGCGCTTGCCGTCCTTCGCACGCTTTTCGATGGCCTGCGCGATCTTTTTCGCGGAATACGGGATCTCCGGGATGACGATGACGTCCGCGCCCGAGGCGATGCCCGCGTGCAGCGTCAGCCAGCCGGCCTTGTGGCCCATGATCTCGACGATGAACACGCGCGAGTGGGAAAAAGCGGTCGAATGGATGGAGTCGATGACTTCCGAGGCGATGTTCACCGCCGACTGGAAGCCGAAGGTCAGCTCCGTCCCCCACAGGTCGTTGTCGATGGTCTTGGGCAGCGTGACGACGTTCACGCCGTTCTCGCGCAGCAGGTTCGCAGTCTTGTGCGTACCGTTGCCGCCGAGAATGACCAGACAGTCAAATCCGGCCTTTTTCACCGTTTTCAGCATTTTATCGAGCTTTGTCTGCTCGCTGTCCTCCTCGGGGCGCTGCATCTGCTTGAACGGCTGACGCGAGGTGCCGAGGATGGTGCCGCCGAGCGTCAGAATGTCCGAAAAGTCGTCCGGCTTCATCTCATGGTAGTCTCCCTCGATCAAGCCGCGGTAGCCGTCGCGGATACCGTACAGCGTCACGCCTTTGCCCATTTCGTTATACAGTGTCTTTGCGACACCCCGGAGCGCCGCGTTCAGTCCCTGACAGTCGCCGCCGCTCGTAAGCATTCCGATTTTCATATTCATCATCCTTCCCCCGTCGGTCTTCCCGCGGTTTTCTTCTCTCCATTATAGGATATTATACCGCACGGGAAAAGCGATTTTACATACTTTTTTCATTGCGATTTGTGCGCATGAGATTTTTCTGTCGAATTTTGATTTTTTTGCAGGAATTCTGTTGACAAAGCTCGCTGTATGGGTTTATACTGTAGTCACTAAAAAAAGATGATGCAGTCGCTTTGACCGCATCTCAAACGATAATAGCAAAACCATCGAAAGATGGCGACGCAAAGCTATAGGGCCTTACCCCTCTGAGAGGGCTGGCAGCCAGTTACCGAAAGGAGATCGCCGGATATGAAGCGGCTTTTTCGTTTTGCATGCACAGTTTTTGCAGCAGCTGTCCTCTCGATGGGTTTCACCGCAGCGGCAGCGAATGACATTGTTGACACGAGCAACACGTCCCACGGTTATGTAACCGTTAACTACACCTCGAGCGCCAAGCTCAAGGTCGGCATCCAGTATAACGGCGGCACGACGGTTTACCGCGACTGCCCGAGCGGCAAGGATGCTTCGTTCTCGCTCGACCAGGGCGATGGCAAGTACACCGTAACCCTGTACCGCAACGTTTCCGGTTCTTCCTACGAGGAAGTTTCCTCCAAGACCATGAACGTTACCGTCAAGGACCGCTTCGCTCCCTACCTCGTCTCCACCTCGGACATTCAGTTCTCCAAGGGCGACGCTGTTTCCGTCAAGGCTGCTGAGCTCTGCAAGAACGCAAAGACCGACGAGGAAAAGGTCATCGCCATCTACAACTACATGGCAGACCGTTACTCCTATGATTACGAGCTGGCAAATGAGATCACCAGCGGCAAGATCACCAAGTACATCCCGGATACCGCCGCTACCCTGAACGGCACCACCGGCATGTGCTACGATTTCTCTTCCCTGTTCGCGGCAATGTGCCGCAGCGAGGGCATCCCGTGCGCACTGACCAAGGGCTACGCCGGTTCCAGCTATCACGCATGGAACAAGGTCAACCTGAACGGCAGCTGGTACCAGATCGACCTGACCTACGCCGTTACCCGCAATGTCAGGAACGCAAAGACCCTGCATGACTGCGTATCTCCGCTGACCTATACGAACACCAGTGATACGCTCGCCGCAGAAGCTGCTTAACGCTTTCTGCTCTTCCGATTTGTATACAGATGACGCCGACTTCACCTTTTTCATTACTTAATCAGCGGTCATTTTGTATAAATACGCTGCGAATCAAAATCTTATTCAGTTTACAGTATTTACTTGTCGTTTACGGATAATTGTAGTATACTATAGGTGTTGATCCGCGGCATTCTGTCCGGCCGTGCAAAAGGACTGTATGTTTTCCGCATACTGCCTTACCGGCAGACAGCGACCAACAAAATCTGTGCATGACTCCCGTGAACGGGTACCGGTACAGACAAAAGCACCACCGGCGAAAGTCGGTCTCGCAAAGCCAGGGGCCTAAACGGAGCTCTTTTCTCCGCACGGCAGCCGGTTGCCAGTGATACCATGTACCTCCTTCGCAGAGCTGTGCGCGCTGTAAAGGGGGTATTTTATTTGGAGGTTGAAGCTGCATTGCATTCTGAGATTATCGCAAACCCAAACACACATGATCTGTGCGGCTCGTTGAGGAGCAAGTTGTACAGACAAAGGCACCATCGGTGAAAGCCGGTCTCGCAAAGCCAGGGGCCTAAACGGAAGGTTCCCTTCCGCATGGCAGCCGGTTGCCAGAAATACATCTGCAATTCCTCTCGATCAGCATGCACGCTGACCAAGGAGGCATTCCATATGTTAAAAAAGAATACGCGCAAACGTCTGCTCGCAGGAGCTCTTGCGACTGTCATGATGCTGACCATGTGCCCGAGCTGGGCGCTGGCCGACAATCTGGCCGACGATGAGGGCATCGTAACTCTTCCGGCGAACGAAGAAATCGCAGTGCCGGTGGATGATTCCACTCCCGCAGCAGACACCACTAAAACTCCCGCTGATCCCACTCCTTCTGTGCCCGAGGCAAAGCCTGCCGAGGATCAGAATACCGCACCGGCTCCGTCTGACGGCGGCGCAAACAGCGGTACGGACAGCGCGGAGTCTGGCAATAGCACTAATCCCACCATTCCCGAAGTTTCGGAAAACAATTCTCAGAATAATGATACAGTAAGCAACTCTCCGGAAAATGAAATCAGCATGGCATCGCCGGACGCTGTTCCTTATGGCTGGAACGACGTTAAGACGATTGAAGCTGAATACTGGATTACCAACCTCCACGCAGAAGACGACAATGGCAGCTGGAAGCTGAGCATCGACAAGGATACTGTCGGTGAAGACGGCAAGTCCGTTGCTGAACTGGCTCCGCCCGAGCGCCGTGCGACCGCAGACGAGACCTACAACACCGTTTTCTGGCAGGCTCGCGTGTTGCACTGGTACGAGCACCAGACCACCCTGTCTAACGCTGACAAGACCCAGTCCGGTACCGAAATTACCAGCATTCGCTACAAGAATGACAGATTAGAGTACTGTGCAAAGGATTCTTCCGATTGGACTGCATTCGCTCGGAACGACCAGCTGGTATTCTACTATCTGATTCGCACTGAATATTCTCAGATGGTTCAGATCGACGTCTCCGACTGGACGGTTGACACGGAACAGAAACTGCATCCTAATCGCCGCAGCGTAACCTATCAGGTTTACGTCAAGGGCGGTAACGAAGACGGTACCGATAAGCCCGCTGGTAGCAGGACATTCTGGTACAACAAGGCCTTTAAGGTTTCTTCGGTTCGTGTCCGTGAGATTGGCGATTACCCCAATTACTCCATCGACCATGTAGAACTCGAGCCGTCCACTCTCGGCGACCCGATCAAAAACGAAAACGGCGAGTACAGATTCAGTCTTGACCTTACCAAGGCAAAGCGCGATGAAGCTACCGTCAAGATTTATGTCAAGCCGAACGTAGATCCGCATCAGCTGACCTATAATGAAGACGGCGGCACAATCACGAGCGAGGGTTACACCGTAGGTTCGGTTTACCCCCAGCAGAGAATCACTGTGCCGGAAGTCGAAAAGGAAGGCCATACCTTCGATGGCTGGTTCGATGAGAACAATACCAAGTACGAGACTGGCGCTCTGATGCCGGACAAGAATCTGACACTGACGGCTCATTGGACCGCTAATACCCCGACTCCCCCGGTCGAGCCGGAAACCAAGACCCCGGCTATGTACTTTGTTCTGCTGCCGAACCTCGGCGTTCCGAAGAACGGCGAAAGCCAGGGCAAGACTAACTATCTGCCGAATGAGACTTCGGACGGCGGCGTAATAGGTGCAATTCGCGCGACCGGTTACCCAGATGGTCATCTGACCAAAGCGGGCAAGGAGGCCGCTGACAAGGGCGAATTCAATGCCAATGGCGTTAACCCCGACTATCTGCTTCCTCCGTCCGACCTCGGTTTCTTCACCGCGGCCAACTGGAACGGCACGACTTATCCCAATTATCCCACAGATAAGACCAACACTTCGGCAGCCGACATTACTGCGCTGCTCGGCACCAATTACAACCCGGAGATTGCTGAGGTTGTCTGGTACACCGTAAAGTACGACCCCACTGACGGCTATCATGTCGACGGCTACGTTAAGAATGTAGACGTTACTGTCACTTACCATTCCAACTATGACGACGATGTTACCGACGTTTACACCGCTACCACCGGCAATGAATATGCGGCGCTCGGCTATGCAGCTACCAAACTGACTGCTCGTGAAAACTACACCTTTGACGGTTGGTACACCGACGCAGCTTGCAAGACCCCCTATACGACTTCGGTTCTGATGACCGGCCTGCATCTGTATGCAAAGTGGGTTCCGAACGATTTCAAGGTATCCTACTTCTATCAGAATGAGCAGGGTACCGAAACGCAGTTTGGCGACATCGATACCTACGCCTTCGGCACTGACGTAACCGTAAGAACCGCTCATCCTGAAAAGGAAGGCTATACCTTTACCGGCTGGACGAATATCGCGAATATCGTAACTGTTGATGCTGACGGCAAGTTCACCATGCCGGCACAGGACGTTCGTTTCGATGCTCAGTTCAGCATCAACCAGTACCACGTAACCTACAAGGTTGACGGCAAGGATTACGGTAACACTGAAACCTACGTCTTCAATTCCGATGTTGCAATCCGACCCGTTCCGACTAAGGAAGGCTACACCTTCACCGGCTGGAAGATTGGCACTGCGGACGCTGAGAATTTCAAGATGCCCGCACATGATGTTACCATCGAGGGCACCTTCGCTATCAACCGCTACACCGTAACCTACAAGGTTGACACTGAGGTAGTCGGCACTGATGTCTACGACTTCAATTCCGATGTTGTAATTCGCGACGTTCCGACCAAGGAAGGCTACACCTTCTCCGGCTGGAAGATTGGCACTGCGGACGCTGAGAATTTCAAGATGCCTGCACATGATGTTACCATCGAGGGCACCTTCGCGAAGAACAGCTCCGGCCACCACCACCGCAGACCTACCGTTACCATCCCGGACAAGGTTCCGACCGGTCTGAACGGTAACGATCACTATGCGTACATCGTCGGCTACCCGGACAAGACCGTCCGCCCGCAGAACGGCATCACCCGTGCTGAGGTCGCGACCATCTTCTTCCGCCTGCTGACCGACGAGACCCGCAACGCTAACTCCACCAAGTCCAACAGCTACTCCGACGTAGCAGCCGGTGCATGGTACAACCATGCGGTTTCTACGCTGAGCGCTATGGGCATCGTGAAGGGCGACAGCAACGGCAAATTCAATCCGAACGCACCGATCACCCGCGCTGAGTTCGCGGCGATCGCAGCCCGTTTTGACGACAAGGCCAACTCGACGACTGCTGATTTCAGCGACATCGTGTCCCACTGGGCAAAGAACGAGATCAGCGCCGCCTCCAACAACGGCTGGATCAACGGTTATCCCGACGGCACCTTCCGTCCGGATAACAAGATCACCCGTGCCGAGGCAATGACGCTCGTCAACCGCGTCCTCAAGCGTCTCCCCGAGACCGCAGAGGATCTGCACGACGATATGATCAAGTGGAGCGACAACTCTGACGCTTCTCAGTGGTTCTATCTGGCGGTACAGGAGGCTACTAACAGCCACTACTACAAGGCCAAGGAGAACAAGTCCGAGAAGTGGACCGAGCTGCGCGATACCCGCGACTGGACCGAACTGGAAAAGTAAATTTCCGCTGCATCCCCCGGCGAAAGCCGGGGGATGTTTTTTTTGCTCCTTCCCGCCGGTTTCTTGTACATTTTTACCGAACTTGCACAAAACAGGCGGCTGCCCTTGTCTTTCGCGGCGCTGCGGTGTATAATAACATCATTCGGCAGGACTTTTCTGCCCGCAAACAAATAAACAAGCGAACAGACGGTGCCGCTGAACGACCTCGGCCGGGTCAGCGGTTAAAAGGGAAACAGGTGCAATTCCTGTACGATCTCGTCACTGTAAACGGGGAGCACTCCGCTTTTATGTCACTGATGTGTGCATCGGGAAGGCGGCGGCGTGCGCAGATCCGCAAGTCAGGAAACCTGCCGCCTCTGTTGGTACGGAAAGCTTTTCCAGGTCACGAGTCATTGACTGTACTGATGCCGCATTCTTCTGCATGATTACAGTCCCTTTCTGCGCACAGGCGCAGGGGGACTGCGTGTTTTCTGTACCCTTTTCAGGGCTTTTCCCCGGTGCGCTTGCCGGAGGAGCCGAAAAAAGGAGGAACTTTTTCATGAAACTCAAGAAACTGGGCGCTCTGCTGCTCTCCGCAAGCCTGATGATGGCGGCTCTGACCGCCTGCGGCAGCAAGCCGGCTGCAAACGACACCGCCGAGGACACCAAGGGCGCGGACGCCGCTGCAACCGATACCGCGGCAGACGACGAAGAAAACTACGAAACGGGTGACGCAAGCTTGGATAATCCGCTCAATCAGGACGAAATCGGCGAAAACGAGCTGCTGGTAGTCAGCTTCGGCACCAGCTACAACGACAGCCGCCGCGAGACCATCGGCGCCATCGAGGCCGCGATGCAGAAGGCGTTCCCGGACTACTCGGTTCGCCGCGGCTTCACCAGCCAGATCATCATCGACCATGTAAACAAGCGTGACGGCGAGAAGATCGACAACGTGACCGAGGCGCTCGACCGCGCGGTTGCAAACGGCGTCAAGAACCTCGTTGTTCAGCCGACGCATCTGATGAACGGCCTGGAGTACACCGACCTCAAGAACGAGCTGGCCGGCTACTCCGACTCCTTCGAGAAGATCGCACTCGGCGAGCCGCTGCTCACCTCGGACGACGACTTCCAAAAGGTCATGAACGCGATCGTTGCCGCGACCATAGAGTACGACGACGGCGAGACCGCTATCTGCTTCATGGGCCACGGCACCGAGGCTGACTCCAATCAGGTCTACACCAAGATGCAGGAAACCCTGACCGCAGCAGGCCACAAGAACTACTTCGTCGGCACGGTTGAGGCGACCCCGTCCCTCGACGATGTGATCGCGGCTGTCAAGGAAAGCGGCTTCAAGAAGGTCGTGCTGCGTCCGCTGATGATCGTTGCCGGCGACCACGCGAACAACGACATGGCAGGCGATGAGGACGGCTCCTGGAAGACCGAGTTCGAGAAGGCCGGCTTCGAGGTAACGACTGTTGTAGAGGGTCTGGGCGGTCTGACCGACATTCAGAACCTGTTCGTTGCGCACGCGCAGGCGGCTGTTGACTCGCTCAAGTAATCTTTCCATACCAGATACAGGTCCGGACTGCGAAAGCGGGCCGGACCTTCTTTTATCCGTCAAACACAAGGAGAAAACAATCTATGAACAGCAAAAAAACACTTCTGGCCGCTCTTCTGGCGGCGCTCATGCTCACCTCCGGCTGCGGCAGCTCCGCCTCTCAGCAGCAGACCGACACCGCCGCGCAGACCGGCGAGACCAGCGCCTCGAATGTTGCTTCTGCGTCCGACATGGCCGAGGTCGAGGAGGTCGTCGAGGAGGGCATGACCCCCATTTCCGGCGACAAGGTCAAGGACGGCACCTATAACGTTGCCGTCAAGTCCAGCTCCAAAATGTTCGACATCACTGCGTGCGAGCTGACTGTCGAGAGCGGCAAAATGACCGCGACCATGCACATGGGCGGCAAGGGCTATCTCTATGTCTACATGGGCACCGGCGAGCAGGCTGCCGCGGCTGACGAGGCGGATTACATCCCGTTCACCGAGCAGGCCGACGGCACCCACAGCTTCACCGTCCCGGTCGACGCGCTCGATGAGGGCATCGACTGCGCCGCATTCAGCAAGAAGAAGGAAAAGTGGTACGACCGCACCATCCTGTTCCGCGCGGACTCCCTGCCGATGGATGCCTTTGCCGACGGCGTTGTCACGACGCCCGACAGCCTGTCTCTCGCGGACGGCGCCTACACTGCCGACGTCGCGCTTGCAGGCGGCTCCGGCCGCGCCTCCGTCCAGTCTCCGGCTGAGCTGACCGTCAAGGACGGCAAGGTAACGGCGAAGATCGTCTGGAGCAGCAAAAACTACGATTACATGAAGGTCGGCGACACGAAATACGACACCGTCATCGAGGACGAGCACTCCACCTTCGAGATCCCGGTCTCCTGCTTTGACTGGGCGATGGCGGTCAAGGCCGACACCACCGCGATGAGCGAGGCGCACGAGATCGACTACACGCTGACCTTTGACTCGGCCTCTGTCGCGCCGCTGAGCAAATGAGAAGAGCCGCAGCATATCTCGCTGCCGCCGCGTGCCTGACCGGCCTGCTGAGCGGCTGCGGCGGCGGCGCGGCCGTCTCCGAAGAAAACGATGATCCGCTCTCCGGTCTGACCCCCGCCGGCTCGATGGAGCTCTCCTACGCCGAGCAGTTCACGGTCGATACCTTCGAGGGCGGTCTGTCGCTCATCACGATCGGCGGCGAGGACCGCTATCTCGTTGTGCCCGAGGGACAGCAGGCGCCGCAGACCGGCGCGGACATTACCGTGCTTCAGCAGCCGCTCGACAGCATCTATCTCGTTGCCACGAGCGCAATGGATTTCTTCGTTTCGCTCGACGCGCTTGATACCATCTCGCTCTCCGGCACCCGTGCCGACGGCTGGTATCTCGATGCGGCGCGCGAGGCCATGACAGACGGCGATATCGAATACGCCGGCAAATACAGCGCCCCGGACTATGAAGCCATCTGCGACGCGGACTGCGACCTCGCGCTCGAGTCCACGATGATCTACCACACGCCCAAGGTCAAGGAGCAGCTCGAACGGCTCGGCATCCCCGTGCTCGTCGAGCGCTCGAGCTACGAAAGCAATCCCCTCGGCCGCATGGAATGGATCAAGCTGTACGGCGTGCTCACAGGAAAGGAGGAGCAGGCGGAGGCGCTCTATGACGAGCAGCTCGACGCCCTCGCTCCCATCCTTGACCGGCCGTCCACCGGCAAGACCGCCGCATTCTTCTATATCACGGCGAACGGCGCAGCAAATGTGCGCAAATCCACCGATTATGTCGCAAAAATGCTCGAGCTTGCCGGAGGAAAGTATATCTTCGACGACCTCACCGATGACGACGCCCGCTCGACCATGAATATGCAGATGGAGAGCTTTTACGCCGGCGCGAAGGACGCTGATGTGCTCATCTACAACTCGACCATCGACGGCGAACTGCAAACGCTCGACGAGCTGCTCGCCAAAAGTCCGCTGCTCGCGGATTTCAAGGCCGTGAAAAACGGAAATGTCTGGTGCACCGAGCAGAGCCTGTTCCAGTCCGCGATGGGGCTCGGCGGCATGATACAGGACTTTCACGCCGTTTTCACCGGCGAAAACACCGACGATCTGCACTATCTGCATCAGCTGACCTGAAAAGGAGGGGAAAACCATGCAGCCTGACCACCGCGCGCGCTATACCTTCGGCTTTGCCCTGCTCGCGGCGCTGCTCGCGGCGCTTATTCTCTGGAACCTCAACACAGGCAGTCTGCATCTGTCCCCGGCCGAGGTCATGGACATCCTGCTCACGCGCACGGGCGAAAACGCCGCCATCGTATGGGAAATGCGTCTGCCGCGGCTGATCGCCGCCATGCTGCTCGGCGGTGCGCTGTCGATTTCGGGCTTTCTGCTCCAGACCTTTTTCGCCAACCCCATCGCAGGCCCGTTCGTGCTCGGCATCTCCTCGGGCGCGAAGCTGACCGTTTCGCTCGCGATGATCGGTCTGCTCTCGCGCGGCCGCGTGATTGGCTCGACCGGCATGATCCTCGCCGCCTTCTGCGGCGCGATGCTGTCGATGGGCTTCGTCCTCGCGCTCGCGCAGCGCGTGCGCCAGATGTCCCTGCTCATCATCGCCGGTGTGATGGTCGGCTACATCTGCTCGGCGGTCACGGATTTCGTCGTGACCTTCGCCGAGGACAGCAACATCGTCAACCTGCACAACTGGTCACAGGGCAGCTTTTCCGGCATTTCATGGGACAATATCTGCGTGATGGCGCCGGTCGTGCTGATCTCGCTCGCGCTCGCCGTGCTGCTGTCCAAGCCGATGAGCGCCTATCAGCTCGGCGAGGGCTGCGCGCGCAGCATGGGCGTCAATATCCGCGCCTTCCGCGCCGCGCTCATTCTGCTCTCGAGCGTGCTCTCCGCCTGCGTGGCTGCGTTCGCCGGGCCGATTTCATTCGTCGGCATTGCGGTCCCGCAGCTGATGAAGGGGCTGTTCGGCACGGCAAAGCCGCTCGTGCAGGTACCGGCGTGCTTTGCCGGCGGCGCGGTATTCTGTCTGTTCTGCGATCTGGCCGCGCGCACGGTCTTTGCCCCCACCGAGCTCAGCATCAGCTCGGTCACGGCCATCCTCGGCGCGCCCATCGTAATCTTCATCATGGTGCGCCGCCGCACACGCACGCTGTAAAGGGGGAAAACGCAATGGCAGACCAGCTTCTCCGCGCGGAGAACATGACCGTCGGCTACGGCGGCGTGCCGCTCATCCGCGACATCGCGCTCAGCGTGTCGGGCGGCGAAATTTTAACCCTTGTCGGGCCGAACGGCTCGGGCAAGTCCACTATCCTCAAAAGCCTGATCCGCGAGCTTGCCCTGCTCGGCGGCACGGTCTATCTGGACGGCCGCGACAGCAGCCGTCTGTCCGCCGCAGAGACCGCGCGCACGCTCGCCGTCATGATGACCGGCCGCATCGCGCCCGAGCGCATGACCTGCTGGGATGTGGCGGCGGCAGGCCGCTATCCCTATACCGGGCGGCTCGGCATTCTCGGCGCGGAGGACCGCGAAAAGGTGTGCGAGGCGCTCGCGCTCGTCCATGCAGAGGAGCTTGCGGACCGCGATTTCACCTGCATCAGCGACGGACAGCGGCAGCGCGTGCTGCTCGCGCGCGCCATCTGCCAGCAGCCGCGCGTGCTCATCCTCGACGAGCCGACCTCGTTTCTCGACATCCGCTACAAGCTCGAGCTGCTGACCATTTTGAAAGATCTGGTGCGCGAGCGCAGTGTCGCCGTCGTGCTGTCGCTGCATGAGCTCGACCTCGCGCAGAAAATCTCCGACCGCGTCATCTGCGTGGCGCACGGCGAGATCGCCCGGGTCGGCACGCCCGAGGAGGTCTTTACCGACGGCAGCGTGCAGCGCCTGTACGGCCTGACCGCCGGCAGCTATGACGAGCGCTTCGGCAGTCTGGAGCTTGAGCCGGTGCGCGGCGCGCCGCAGGCTCTTGTGATCGGCGGCGGCGGCAGCGGCATTGCGCTCTACCGCGCGCTTCAGCGGCACGGCATCCCCTTCGCCGCAGGCGTGCTGCACGAGAACGACATGGATTTCCCGGTCGCGCGCGCCCTCGCGTGCGAGATCGTCTCCGAACAGCCGTATCAGCCCATCGGGGACGCGGCGCGGAGCCGTGCGCGAGCGCTCATGCACGCCTGCCGCTGCGTTTACGCGCCGCTCCGTACCTTCGGCCCGATGAATGAGGGCAACCGCCTGCTCATCGCAGAGGCCGCCGAAAACGGCTGGCTGGTCTCTGCAATTTCACCAAAAAAGCCGGACGCGACTTGAAACAGACGGCCCCCTTGTGTTAGAATGGATGTTATGCAAAGGCAGACACCATCAAGGAATGCAGTTTTATGTCAAAAAGCGTAAGAAATTCAAGAAAACAGCATAGAAATCACGGACATCGTGCGTCCCTGCGCCGCACGGCCGAACCCGCGCATATCAAGCCGCGTCCCGGCCCGACTGCGCGCAAGCGCAAGCGCCGCCAGAACAGAGCACGCCGCCGTCAGCTGCTCGTGCTGCTCATCGCGGCCGTTCTCATCGCGCTCATCGCGGCGCTCGTGCATCAGCCGTCCACCTCGGGCAGTACGTCCGGGACGGGCGCTGCCTCCGACGACCGCCCGCTCGAGACCAACATCACCCACGGCCTGATCTCGGACGCCGTCGTGGCCTACCGCGACGTGGTGGCGGACTACGCCGAGCAGAACGGTATTTCGGAGTATACCGACGTCCTGCTCGCCATCATGCAGGTCGAGTCGGGCGGTGAGCTCGACGACCTCATGCAGTCCTCCGGCTCGCTCGAGCTGCCCTCGGATTCGCTCCAGCAGGAGGCCTCCATCCGGCAGGGATGCAGCTACTTTGCGCACCTGCTGCACCGCGCGGAGAGCGAGAGCTGCGACCTCGACACCGTCATCCAGGCCTACAACTACGGCAGCGGCTTTATTGATTATGTCGCCGAACACGGCGGGAAATATACGCTCGAGCTGTCCGAAAAGTTCGCACAGCAGCAGTCGGGCGGTGCGACCGTCCCCTATGACAACCCGATCGCCGTCAAGCGCAACGACGGCTGGCGCTATGCCTACGGCAATATGTTCTACGCAAAGCTGGTCAATCAGCATCTCGTAAGATAAAAAGAGAGTGCAAATCCTGTCGAAAAACTTCGTTTTTCCGACAAGATGTGTTCTGACTGCGCAGAACACGAGTCGTCCGAAAGTTCCCATACGGAAACTTTCTCCCTCTAAGAGTAAAAAAACCGAGGCACATGTCCTCGGTTTTTTTGCGTTTGCTTCGCAAACGCTTTTTAACGTGCGCTATCGCGCGGCTACTGTTTTTTCGGGAATATCTTTCGCCGCACGACGAGGTAGCACACCAGATGTGCGATTACGGTCAGGACCCACGAGATCGGGTAGGAAACGTACAGCGTGAACAGCGTGTGATACATACGGAACACCGTGAATATCCAGATGACGCGGAACACGCACGCGCCGACCATGGACACGAGCATCGGCATGATCGAATAGCCAAGGCCGCGCACCACGCCCGAGCCGACATCCATCATGCCGCACAGGAAATACGTCACGCTGACCACGCTGAAGCGCTGAATGCCGTAGGCGATGACCTCCGGGTCCTGCGAATAGATGTGCAGCAGCGGATCGCCCAGACGGTATGCGCCCTGTCCGAGCACGACGCCGATGAGGATGACGAGGATCATGCAGCGCACGAGGATGCCGTCCACGCGGCGGTACTGCTTCGCGCCGAGGTTCTGGCTTGTGAAGCTGAGCGTGGTCTGGTAGAGCGAGTTCATCGAGATGTACACAAAGCCCTCCACGTTCGCCGCCGCCGTGTTGCCTGCGACCGCAACCGCGCCGAAGCTGTTGATGGACGACTGAATGAGCACGTTCGAGATGTTGAAGATGACGCTCTGCATACCGGCGGGCAGGCCGATCTTCATGATCTGCGCAAAGCGTTCCGGATAGAACCGCAGGCGGCGTATATCCAGATGACACATGCCGTCTGAGCCGGTCAGACACAGCACGGTCAGCGTCGCGGAGACGCACTGGCTGAGCACGGTCGCGAGCGCCACGCCTGCCACGCCCATGCCGAGCACGCACACGAACAGCAGGTCGCCCAGCACATTCATCACGCCTGCCGCCATCAGAAAGTACAGCGGCCGCCGCGTATCGCCCACCGCACGCAGCACCGCCGCGCCGAAGTTGTAGATCATGGTCGCAGGCATGCCGATAAAGTACACGCGCATGTACAGCACCGCGCCCTCGATGACCTCGTCCGGGGTTTTCATCAGCGTCAGCATGGGCCGCGCGAGCACGATGCCGAGCACGACCAGGATAACACCGCCGACCAGACCGGTGAGCAGCGAGGTCTGCACGGTCTGCTGCACTCCGTCGTAGTTTTTCTCACCGCAGTAGCGCGCCACGAGCACGTTCGCGCCCACCGAAATGCCGATAAAGGCATTGATGAGCAGGTTGAACAGCGAGGTCGTCGAGCCGACCGACGCCATCGCATTCGCGCCGGCGAACTGGCCGACAACGACAATATCCGTCGCATTGAACAGCAGCTGGAGTACGCCCGACAGCAGCAGCGGCAGCGTGAAGATCAGTATGCTGCGCAGCAGCGGACCGCGCGTCATATCCATTTCATAAGATTTTCTCATAGCTTCCTCTTTTTCATAAAATCCGGTTCACAGACGGGTTTTCTGCCTGTTATTGCCTGCCGGATGGCAGAGCAGCACATACCCTGTCTCTATTGTAGTCCTTCGCCGCATATGCTGTCAACTGCTCTTGCAATCCGAGCGGAATGGTGATATATTATTGGTTAGATAGAGCTAACCAAAGGAGTGTATCATATATGTATCAGACGACTGTCGGCGTAGACGGCATGATGTGCGGCATGTGCGAGGCGCATGTCAACGATGCGGTCCGCAAGGCTTTTCCGGTGAAGAAGGTCACCTCCTCCCATGGCAGGGGTCAGACCGTCATCCTCTCCGAGCAGGCGCTCGACGAACAGGCGGTGCGCAGCGCCATCAACGCGACCGGCTACACCGTAACCTCGTTCCAGTGCGTTCCGCACGAGAAAAAGGGTCTGTTTTCCTTTCTTCGCCGCTAAGATCATGCCCGGCCGCGCTCTTGCCTGCGCTTCGTCTTTTTCGGTGTTTTTCGTCTTTTCTCTTGACAACGGACGCGAAAAAGACTAAAATAATTTCAGTTAGGCCGTGCAAACTCTCCGCCTGCACGGCCTGTTTTTCCGGGTATTGGTTAGTTTTAACTAACCTGGTTAGCAAAATGCAACCTATTTTGTGAATTCTGGGCATATGCCCCTGTCTGGAGGTCCTACCCTTGCTGGAAAAGCTGCTGGACTCCGCCGCCGGAGGTTCTCTGTCCGGTCGGCTGCGCCGCATCCCCGTGCGCGAAGGCGTGCGCGCATGGGACTTTGACTGCGCGCTGAGTCTCCCCTCGTCGCTGCCCGCGGCAAAAGAAAACCGATATCAGATCCTGTTCTGCCGCAGCGGCGCGCTGCGGCTGGAGCTCGCGGTCGGCAAGCAGCTTTTCCTGCATGAACGCGAGGTGCTACTGCTCGCCCCCGGCACGGCGCTCGTGCGCGCTTCCGTTCCTGACGGGCGGCTCGCCGGTGCGCTTGTCATCGTTGAGGTATCCGAACGCGACCGCCTGCCGTACACCCTCGGCTCACTGCTCGGCGGCCTGTCGCTCGACACCGCACGGCTCGAGGAGCGCCTGCACGCACGGAGCGGCTGTGCGGTCCTGCGCGGCACGCCCTGGACCGAGACGGTTTTCTCCGCGCTCCAGCCGCTTCAGGCCGAGGAACGCGGCCGCTACTGCGCGTTCAAGACCGCCGAGCTGCTCTACCTGCTCAGCACGGACAGTCCGCTGCTGCCCCTGCCGCCCGAGGCGCCCGGCCGCGAACGCTATCAGGTCGAGCTCATGCGTCAGGTGCGCGACCATATGCTCGCGCATCTCGCTGACCCGCTCACCATCAGCCAGCTCGCCGCACGCTTCCACATCTCCCCCACCGCGCTCAAGGACTGCTTCCGGCAAGCCTACGGCCGTCCGCTGCATCAGTATCTGCTCGAGCACCGCGTGCGCCGAGCCGCCGAGCTGCTGAGCGAATCCGGGCTTTCCATCGTCGAAATCGCCTCCGCCGTCGGCTACAACAGCGCGAGCCAGTTCGGCGTCGCCTTCAAGCGGCGCTACCAGCTCACGCCCTCGCAGTTCCGCCGCATGGCGCATTCGCAGAAGGAGTTGCGTCAGGATGCGTAACAAGTTAGCCTCAAACAACCGCATTTATGGCATAAAACCGAAGTTTTCAGCAACATTTGTCCGTTTAGGATATTTTTACGTCCGTTTCCAGTAGACATCGTTTTTGTTTTGTGATAATCTTTAAAACAAATAAAAAACCATGTAAAAATACAGAGCTGCGGCGTTTTATCCCGTTGCCTCTGCTTAATTTCATTCAGGAGGAATTGCATCATGAAAACTCTTTACAAGAATATCGCACTGTTTGTCGGCGGCTCCCTGTTTGGCTCGGCGGGCGTCAAGCTGCTCGGCAGCAAGGACGCAAAGAACGCTTACACCCACGCAGCCGCAGCTGTCCTGCGCATGAAGGACTGCGTTATGAACACCGTTGACACCGTCCGCGAGAACGCAGACGACATCCTGCACGCTGCAAAGGACATCAACGAGCAGCGCGCTGCCGAGGCAGAGGCTGCCGCAGCGGAGATCGAGGACTGCGCAGAGGAGATCGCAGACGAGATGGCTGCTGACGCTGCACCGGCCGAGGCATAATCTGCACCAAAGTAATCAAAAAGGGGGACGAAATGTCCCTCTTTTTCCATCTTTCCCTGGTTAAATGGAGGTAACTCATCATGAAAGCATTCATTCAGCACGAGAGCCGCGGTCGGCTGCGTGTCCGGATGCACCAGTACCGCATGTCGCTCGAGCAGGCCGACCTGCTCGAAGCCTACCTGCTCGATCAGCCGGGCGTCAAGTCCGCCGCCGTCCACGAGCGCACCTGCTGCGCGACTGTGTGCTACACCGGCTCCCGTGCGGAGCTGCTGCACGCCATCGGCCGCTTTGACTACCGCTCCCCGGCCGTTACCGCGCTCGCGCCGCAGCACAGCGGCCGCGCGCTCAACCGCGAATATCAGGAAAAGCTCGTGACCATGGTCGCCGTCAAGGCTGCCTGCACGCTGTTCCTGCCCACGCCGCTCCAGATCGTCCGCACGGTCTGCATGGCGGCTCCGTTCCTGTGCCGCGGCCTGCGCCGCCTGCTGCGCGGTCAGCTGCGCGTCGAGGTACTCGACGCCCTGTCCATCGGCGTATCCATGGCGCGCCGCGACTTCGGCACCGCCGGTTCGGTCATGTTCCTGCTCCAGCTCGGTGAGCTGCTCGAGGAATGGACGCACAAGAAGTCGGTCGACGACCTCGCGCGCACCATGTCGCTCGGCGTGAGCCGCGTATGGCTCCAGAAGGACGGCACCGAGGTCTCGGTCCCGCTGTCGCAGATCGCCTCCGGCGACCGCATCGTTGTCCGAACGGGCAGCGTGATCCCGTTCGACGGCGAGATCGTTTCCGGCGAGGTTGCTGTCAACCAGGCTTCGCTCACCGGCGAGTCGGTTCCGGTCATCAAGCGCCCCGGCGCGAAGGTCTTTGCCGGCACGGTCATCGAAGAGGGCGACTGCGTGATCGAGGTCACGCAGCAGGCCGGTGAAAGCCGCTACGACAAGATCGTTTCCATGATCGAGCAGTCCGAGCAGCTCAAGAGCGCCGCGGAGAGCCGCGCGTCCCATCTGGCGGACAAGCTGGTCCCCTACACGCTCGCCGGCAGCGTGCTGAGCTACGCGCTCACGCGCAACGTCACCCGCGCGCTGTCCGTGCTCATGGTCGACTTCTCCTGCGCGCTCAAGCTCGCCATGCCGCTCGCAGTCCTGTCCGCGATGCGCGAGGCGAGCACCTATCATGTCACCGTCAAGGGCGGCAAGTTCCTCGAGGCGCTGTCCGAGGCGGACACCATCGTCTTTGACAAGACCGGCACGCTGACCCACGCCTGCCCGGTCGTTGCGGACGTCATCCCGTTCGGCGGCCGCGAGGCGAACGAAATGCTGCGCGTCGCTGCCTGCCTCGAGGAGCACTTCCCGCACTCTATGGCGAACGCCGTCGTCCGCGCCGCGAAGGACCGCAGTCTGGCGCACGAGGAAATGCACTCCGAGGTGCAGTACATCGTCGCGCACGGCATTTCGAGCACAGTGAACGGCGAAAAGGTCGTCATCGGCTCGGCGCATTTCGTCTTTGAGGACGAGTCCTGCACCATCCCCGAGGGCGAAAAGGAGCGCTTTGACGCCCTCGACCCGGCATATTCTCACCTGTACCTCGCCGTCGGCGGCGAGCTCGCGGCCGTTATCTGCATCTCCGATCCGCTGCGCGAGGAGGCCTGCGCGGTCATGAGATCGCTGCGCGCCCTCGGCATCAAGCGCACGGTCATGCTCACCGGCGACAGCGAACGCACCGCAAAGGCGATCGCCGAGCAGGTCGGTGTGGACGATTACCGCGCGGAGGTCCTGCCGGAGGACAAGGCCAGCTTCGTCGAGGCCGAGCGCAGAGCCGGCCGCACGGTCATCATGATCGGCGACGGCATCAACGACTCTCCTGCGCTGTCGGCGGCGAACGTCGGCATCGCCATCAGCGACGGCGCTGCCATCGCACGCGAGATTGCGGACGTCACCATCGCGGCGGAAAGCCTGTTCGAGCTGGTCGCGCTGCGCCGCATCGCGCAGCACCTCATGCGCCGCATCCACGCAAACTACCGCTTCGTGATCGGCTTCAACGGTTCGCTCATCGGTCTGGGCGTTGCGGGCATCCTCATGCCGGCGACCTCTGCGATGCTGCACAATCTTTCCACCGTTGCCATCAGCCTGCGCAGCATGACCAACCTCATGCCTGCCGGCGATGCGGAAAAGCCGGTAAAATAGCTGCCGCAAAACCGCAAAACGCTGCACAGAATGTTATCTGTGCAGCGTTTTTTCAGTCTGTTAAGAAGTCTGTTTTCGTGGAAAAACAGCAGCCGCGCGGCAGCGCGCGTTAAAAAGCGTTTGCATGGCAAACGCGAAAAAACCGGGGACATGTGCCTCGGTTTTTTCACTTTAAGAGGGAGAAAGTTTCCGCATGGGAACTTTCGGACGACTCGTGTTCTGCGCAGTCAGAACACAGATTGTCGGCGAAACGTCAGTTTCGCGACAGTCTTGCAGACCAAAACCGCACCCTTTCGGGTGCGGTCTGGTAAAGAAGAGAGAGAGTTTTTCGGATTTAAGGTTAAATTTCACAGAGAAAAGGTGATGTCAAATCAAGAATGATAGGATATGTGCCTCAAGCTCTTCCGTTGAGCTTTTCGAGATACGGCACAATATCTGCGATCTTTTCGACCACATGATCGGGCTGCCATACGCTGTCCACGCCCTCGTCCTTCTGCGAGGAGAGGAAGGAGCGGATCTGGATGGCGGCGCCGAAGTGCATGCGCTTCGCGCCGATGACATCGCGGGAGAGCGTGTCTCCGACATAGGCGCATTCCTCAGCCTTCGCCTTCATCTCGCGCAGCGCGATCTGGAAGATGCCCGGATGCGGCTTGCGGTAGCCGGTGACGCTCGAGAGCGTGACGTCCTCAAAGTAGTCGCGGATGCCGTAGGCCTCCAGCACATCGAATACCGAATACAGCGAAGCGGTGTTCGAGATGACGCCCAGACGGTATCCCTTGTTTTTCAGTTCCTCGAGCGCCTCTTTGACGCCCGGACGCAGCTCGCGATGGTAATAGGTGACCTCCCACAGGCCAGCCATATCCTCGGCGTAGCGTGCGACTTTTTCCTTGTCCAGATCGAACTCGGACAGGTAATATTGCGGCCAGATCTCCTCAGGCTTGAGCTCGAGCGCGTTGCCCTCGCTCCACTGTTTATACCTGCGGATACCGTTGTTGATCTTGTTCCAGAAACAGATCTCGTTGCTGCCGGTGACCATGTCGTGCTCCTGCAGGAAGGTCAGCAGCTTGCGTGTTACGTCCTGAATGGTCTGGTCATTGTACCAGATATCCTCGAGAGTGCCTCCCATATCAAATAATACGGTATTAATCAAAGCAGCTCCTCCTTATTTGTGTAATTGCAGAGATGCCCATACAACATTATGGTCGCTCAGCTCGGGCTCGGCGAAACGTGCCAGCGCGCCGCCCTCCTTCGCGAAATCGATGTCCGCCGTAACGGTCGAGATCACACGGCTGTCCTTTGCGGTAAAGCCGCGCGGAATGATCCAGTCCAGACGCATCGCGAGGAAATTTCCCTCGCCGACCGGCTTGCGGCGCGTCAGGCGGCCGTCGCCGGATGCCGTCCTCCATGCGTAGCCTGCGTCGCCGCAGGCCGTCAGGAGCGGCTCAGAAGAATCGATTTTTACAATATTGTCGGCAAGCTCTGCCGGATGATCCGCCAGATGACGGATATAGTCTTTGTCTCGTCCGTCGAATGTGTTGGTATTCAGGTCGCCGCCCAGAATGACCGGCAGACCGGCAAACACCCGCTGCACCTCGTCCAGCACCGCCTGCATCTGCACCCTGCGGCCCTTGCCGTCCGTCCGGTTCTCCAGATGGATGGACGCGACGCCGACCTCTCTGCCGTGCACATCGAGCTTCGCAAGGATGGCGCAGCGGCCGCCGATGCGTTTCTGGCGGTCATTGTACCAGTTGTACTGCTCGGGCAAGCGGAGCACCTCCGCCCACTTGATGGGCCAGCGCGAGAACACGGCGTTTCCATGGAAGCCGAGTGCGGCATCCTTGAGTTCGATGAACTCCAGCCCGAACACATAGCTCAGACCAAGCGCCTTCGCGACTTCCTCTGCGGTATTCTTTTCGCCGGACCGTGCAGCGCCGAAATCAAGCTCGTTGGCGAGAATGAGATCAAAGGGCTGAAGCGACGGATTATCTTTCAGAAACTCGATCGCCTCGTCGATATGCACGCCGCGCTCCATGTTGAACACCATCGCGTGCACCTCTGCACACGCGGGCGGTTCCGAAGCCCAGGTATCGACGATGTCGGCCTCGGAGAACTGCGCGATGTCGCGCATGACGCTCTCCTGCGTTTCCTGCTCCAGACGAGCCGCAAAACGGGCCGTCTGTTCTTTTTCCAGTTTAATCATTGAATTCCCCCCGCACCATCAGCGGCGCAGGCCATCTTTGCTGCGCAGCTTGAAGTAGATCGTCCATGCTGCGAGATTGCCGATGAGAATCGGCAGCAGCGTATAAAGAAGGGTGACATAGACCATCATGCCGCGGAGATCCGTCTCGAGCTGCGTCGATGCGACCAGACACATGATCGTGATGACCGGCAGGCCTGCGAAGCTGTACGGCACGATGCGCTTATCGGGCAGCAGGAACAGCACGCAGCAGACTGCGGTGCCGATGACTGCGATGATCAGGCAGTGCAGCACGGTCTCCGGCATTCCGCCGCCAAGCGGAAGCAGGTTGTGAAGCGGCTCGGTCAGAAGCGCATATGCGCCGCCGAACACGAGACAGAACAGCAGGTCAACAAAGAAAATCGTCACTGCCATCGGGCTTTTGCGTTTTCCTTCCTTCGTCAGAAACAGCGACATAACAGGTATTCTCCCCTCTTATCTCGTTGCGGCGGGGTTTTCAAGCCCCGCC